>OKSB01000053.1_pt1 | contig 106937 bp, 101 predicted proteins | sample 1601171 | NCBI WGS metagenome assembly OKSB01 (sample SAMEA3541496, study PRJEB24748) | human gut metagenome | biome: human gut; feature: human-associated habitat; material: faeces | place: China | collected 2012 | reverse complement strand
CCCCCTGGTACAGAATGGAAAAGTGGTTGTTGTTCTTCCGAATGGCCGTCCAGTCCTCCGGCTCCACCGTCAGGGTCCCGCCAAAGCGGCGGAGGAACTCCCGGACCGTCTCCTCCCGGACCAGGGTGTCCCCCTGGGCCCGGAGCAGGGCGGCGGCTACTTGACCGCCATGAGCATGGCCGTGTGGTCGTCGCCCGGCAAAAAGCCCCTGAGCTCCACCGTGGCAAAGCCCGCGTCGCGCAGAGCCTGCATCTCGTGCGCCAGGGTGAGCGGCGTGTCGAAGTGGACAAAGGCGTCCTCCGGCACACGGTCCCGTATCCGCCTGCGCGCGCATTCGGCCATGGCCGCATCCTCCATGGCCTGCGAGGTGGCGATGTAGTCGCATTGCAGATAACACCCGCCGGGCTTGAGGGCACAGCGCACCTTGGCGAACAGCGCCGTTTTCTGCAAAACGGTATAATGATGCAGCGTTTCAAAGGAAACCGCGGCATCAAAGCGGCTTTTTCCCAGATCGCAGGCAAAATAGTCTGCGCAAAGCAGGGAGAGCCTTTTTCCGGCGTACTTGCGGGCAAGCCGCTCCAGCATGTCCGCAGAGAGGTCCACTCCCGTCACCGACAGATCGGGAAAGCGTCTTAAGATGGGGGCCAGCTCCAGGCCTGTGCCGCAGCCCAGATCCAGAAGCGTGCAAATGCCGGGCGGAAGCAGCCGGGCCATCCAGCGGTAGTGCGTTTCCCAACGGGCCATATGGATTTCATAATTATCCACGCGCGCGTCAAAAAAAGCATCCATGCCCTCCAATGGCTCGTCGTGGGTGATCTCCCGCCATTGTTTCCATTCCTCGAACGCCGCGTCCACGCCTCACGCCTCCGCATTCAGCGCCGCAAGGCCGGCCTCCATTTCCGCGCGGCACTGGCAGAAGGGGGTGATGGGCGCGGGGGAGGGGTCGAAAGAGTTGAGCTGCTTCACCATCCACACCGCGGTCAGCCACTGGCCGTGCTTGTAGCCGCTGCGTACAAGGCGCGCGGCTTCGGTAAATCCGAAGGAACGGTGCAGGGCCAGGCTGCCCTCATTGGTGGAGGTGATAACGGCGACGACCTGCCTGAATCCCTGCCGCGCCAGGCAGGGCAGGAGCGCCTGATACAGCCGGCGGCCTATGCCGCTGCGGCGCGGCGCATTCGGAGCCAGAAAGATGGTCAGCTCGGCAAAATAGCGGTAGCCTGTCTGGGGCCGGAAGGCTTCGGCGCAGGCGTAGCCCAGATAGCGGCCCGTCTCATCCTCTGCGATCAGCCAGGGGTAGAGTTCCAGCTGGCTGCGGATTTCCTCCGCACGCGCCTCCACGCTGGAGTTGACCTCGTTAAAGGTGGCTGTGGAGGTAAGCACGTAATGGCCGTAGGTATCATGAATAAGTTGTGCGTCCTGGGGCGTGGCGATGCGAAGACGGATGTTCATCGTCCGCCGCCTCCTTCCTGAATGATATGTGCCACATCTTCAGGCGTAAGGCCGATGATGAGGGTTTTGAAGTTGGTGTAGGTCACAAGCCCGGCAGGTGCGTTCGCGGACTTTTTGACGTACTTGCGCCGGGTATAGTCCACCGGCAGCTGGGGGTGATTGCGCCCCTTGCTGAAATAGGCGGCCAGCTTGGCGGCGTAGAGCAGCGTTTCGTCCGACGGTTCGCTCTCTGTGCGGATCAGCACATGCGACCCCGGGATGCCCTGCGCGTGCAGCCAGGTTTCGCCGCCTCGCGCGTGCAGGGTGAGCCGGTCGTTTTGCAGCGAGTTTTTGCCCACCTCAATCACCGTGCCATCGGGCGCGGTGAAGCGGCAGGGCTTGCCCTCCGGCAGCTTTTTGGGCTTGCCGCCGCGCCCCCGCGAGGGTTCGGGCCGAAGAAAGCCCGCCTGCGAAAGCACGTAGCGCACCTCGCCCAGATCGGCGGTGGTTTCGCACTTGTCCAGATCATCCAGCGCATTTTCCAAAAGCGCAAGGTCCCGCTCGATGGTGGTGAGCTGTTCGCGCGCATACTGCTCGGCCACCTTGGCCTTGCGATATTTTTTATAGTAGCTTTGCGCGTTCTGTGAGGGGGTCAGCCGGGTGGAGAGGGGAATATCCACCTCCGGGCTGCCTTCCTCGTAGTAGTTCTGCACCGTAACGCTGGATACGCCCCGGCCGATTCTGTGCAGGTTGGCGGTCAGCAGGTCGCCGAAGACGCGGTCTTGCTCCGCCAGAGCGCTTTGTCGGATGGAATCGAGCATAATGGCCTTTTTCTTTTCCGTGCGCTCCAGCGCGCTTTTGATGTGCCGCTGCAGCCCGGCGCTTTTCTGCTGCATGCGGGCGCGCAGGTCGCGCCCCAGATAGAACGCGTCCATGGCTGCGCTCAGGCCGGGCATGGCCTTCTGGCGCTCCGCTGCAAAGGTGCGGTAGGGGAAGGGAAAGAAATCAACCGCAAGCCCGGCCTCATCGTAGAGCGCCACGGGCGCGGCGGGAATGTCTCGCAGGGCCTGAACCAGCCGGGGCGAAAGCGCGCTGAGATGCAGATCGCTTACGGCCACGGCGGGGTCCGCACCCACCTGGGCGCAGATCTCCCTGGCGCATACGCTGGCCATGCCCGCAACGCAGGCCATCAGCCCCTTGGCCAGCGCGCCGCCCTGGGCGGCAAGCCGCTCGGCGAGGGAATCCGGCGTGAGACCTTCCGGGTCCAGCTTGTCCTGCTGGGGCGGAAGCTGGTACACGCCGCCGGGCTGCACGGTGCGCACGCGGCTCATCTCGCTGTTGACATGGCGGATGGCGTCGATGATGACGCCGTCGCTGCGCACCAGGGTCAGGTTGGAGTGACGGCCCATCACCTCCAGATAGAGCGTCTTTTCCACGGAATCGCCCAGCTCGTCCAGACACTCAAACACAAGGGTCAAAATGCGGTCGCCCGCCACCTGCCCTACGTCGCGCACGCGCGCCCCCAGCAGATGCTTGCGCATGAGCATGCAGAACATGGGCGGCTCGGCGGGGTTTTCATAGGTCTGGGCAGTCAGCTGGGCACGGGCCTGGTTGGCGTTGGCGCTGAGCAGCAGCCTGTGATTGCCGCCTCCGCTGCGAATGAGCAGCACCAGCGCGTCTCGCTCCGGCTGATTGACCTTGTCCACCCGTCCGCCCTGGAGCGCGGCAAGCAGCTCTCTGCGCATATACGACAGGGTGAAGCCATCCATCGGCATGGCCAAGACCCCCTCCTTCATTCAAAAGCATGGATGGATGATAGCACAACGCGCAAAAAAGCGCAATCATGCGCGCCTGTCCGTCATGGAACCGAAGGCCGGGGCATACCCTTTGAGTGCAATCACTGCGTGAGGAGTGGAAGAGGCATGAAGATCAAACGGGCCGATATCGAGCGTATCCTGATTTTGTGCGCGGCGGCGCTGGTGGTGGTGCTGGCCCTGCGCAGCAACGACCAGACCACCTCGCAGGTGCTGGTGGAGCAGACGGCGATTCCCATCGAGCAGACCATCGCTCAGGAGGACACGGTAGCCACCGTGGTATTCTATGAGGACGGTGACGGCTATCTGGTGCCCGTGACGCGCCAGGTGCCCAAGACCGACGGCATCGCCAAGGCCACGCTTGCACTGATGGTCAAGGATGCGGAAAACGACATGCAGGCTGCAAGGCTGGGCCTGCGCACGGTCATTCCGGAAGGCACCACCTTTGATATCGACATCAGCGAAGGGCGCGCCAACGTCAACGTCAGCAAGGAAGCGCTCAACTGCATCGACGCCCGGCAGGAAAGCCTGATGGTGGACGCCATCACCAATGCGCTCACCTGCTTTTCCACAGTGGATGAGGTGACGCTGGAGTTTGACGGCCAGAAGCGCAGCAAGCTCACCTACGGCACCGATGTGAGCGGCGTCTTTACCGGCGGCAACCTGAACCTGGAAAGCGTGGAGACCTTCTCCGAAGATGCGGGGCTGGTGCAACTTTACTTCCCCTCGCAGACGGGGCGGCTGCTGGTGCCCGTGACGCGCGCCGTATTCAGCGACGCAGACCCCACCACCGCCGTTTTGGAGCTGGCCAAGGGCCCTCAGGATGACAGCGGGCTGGAGCGCGCGCTGCCGGAAAACTGCGGCGTCAAGTCCGTCACCATGAAAGACGGCGTGGTGACCGTCAATTTCTCCAAGGAGTTCAAGCAGGCCATGGAAAGTTCCGACGGCGGCCAGCAGGCGGTGCGGGCCATCCTGTTCACGTGCTCGCAGTTTCCGGGCGTGAAAAAGGTGGAGGTACAGGTGGAGGGCGAAAAGATTGAAGCACAGCCCGAAACCGCCGCCACCTTCATCAACGCCGAAGAGGAGGTCATCGCCCAGTACCCCGGCGTGGTGGAGCTGGACTAATGGCTGGACTTTTCCTTCGCGCCCATGTATAATGCCATGGGAGCCGCGCGGCAGCGTCAGCCCGCGCGGCTTTTTTAGCATGTTTGATAAAGGAGCGACCGGCATGGAGCGTATGGACCGGCGCGGGGATGCGCAGCCCCGCCCATTGACCCTGATCCCCAACTTTGTGGAGACGGCAGACGGAAGCTGTCTCATCACTGCGGGCAAGACCCGCGTCATTTGCACCGCGAGCGTGGAGGAGGGCGTGCCGCCGTTTCTGCGCGGAGAGGGGCGCGGCTGGGTCACCGCGGAGTACGCCATGCTGCCTGCTTCCACCGGACGGCGCAAGGCGCGCGACGGCATTAAAAAGGATGGCCGCGGGGTGGAGATTCAGCGGTTGATCGGGCGGTCGCTGCGGCAGGCGGTGGACATGCGCCTTTTGGGCGAGCGGACCATCACGCTGGACTGCGATGTTTTGCAGGCCGACGGCGGCACGCGCACGGCGTCCATCACGGGCGCATACGTGGCGCTGGTGATGGCGGTCCACAAGCTCATGCAAAACGGGCTGATCGCGGAAAATCCCATCATCGCGCAGGTGGCGGCCATCAGCGTGGGCGTGGTGGACGGACGGCCCATGCTGGATCTGTGCTATCAGGAGGACAGCCGCGCCCAGACCGACATGAACCTGGTGATGAACCAGCGGGGCGAGTTCATCGAATTGCAGGGTACGGGCGAGGGAAGGCCCTTCACCAACCGCGAGCTGGCCAAGCTCCTGGACCTGGGCCGCGCGGGCGTGCGCGCCATGATGCGCGCCCAGCGCGAGGCGCTGCAAGGCGTAGGCGACTGGCTGCTGCCCCCGCGCCGGGTGGTGGTGGCCAGCGGCAACGCGCACAAGCTCAAGGAGCTGGGCGATATCTTCGGCGGCATGGTGGAGCTCATCAGCATGAAGGACGCGGGCTTTGAGGACGATATCGAGGAAAACGGGACCACCTTCGAGGAGAACGCCGTCATCAAGGCCGAGGCGGTTTCCCGCGCCACGGACCTGCCCGCGCTGGCGGACGACAGCGGCCTGAGCGTGGACGCGCTGGGCGGCGCGCCCGGCGTATACAGCGCGCGCTACGCGGGCGATCACGGCAACGATCAGGCCAATAACGACCTGTTGCTTCAAAATATGCGGGGCGTTACCAATCGTGCGTGCCGCTTTGTATGCGCCATGGCGCTCGCCCTTCCGGGCGAAAGCACGCGCGTGGTGCGCGGCGAGTGTCCGGGCGAGCTGCTCGAGCAGCGCGCGGGAGAGGGCGGCTTCGGCTACGATCCGCTGTTCCGTTATCATACGGGCAAGACCTTTGCGGAGATGACGGAAAAGGAAAAGAACGCCGTCAGCCACCGCGCGGTGGCCGCGGAAAAGATGCGCGGCGTGCTTATGGAGGCGCTGTGAGCATGAAGCGGGTGATCGCGCTTTCCGACTCACACGGGGACAAGGCGGCTTTGCGCGCCGCGGTGGAACAGGCTCTGCGCGTGGGGCCCATCTACACGGCGGCCTTTCTGGGCGACGGGCTTTCGGACTTTGCCGCCGTACAGCCGCTTTTGATGGAGGCCGGCGCGCTGTGCCATGCGGTGCGCGGCAACAATGACTGGGGCAGCCGCGAAGGGCTCGCCGTATCCTTTCTGGTTAACGGCGTGCGCTTTTACGCCTGCCATGGCCATGAGTGGCACGTCAAGTATGGGCTGGAACGCCTGTGCTACGCCGCCATGGAATGCCAGGCACAGGTGGCTCTTTATGGCCATACGCACCACGCACAGGTGGAGCTGGAACGCGGCATATACCTGGTCAATCCCGGCGCGGTGTGCGACCGCTACGGAGTGGCCTATGCGGACATCCGTGTGGCGGAGAACGGCGGCGTGCGCGTCAGCCTTTGCAAATGGGAATAGGAAGCGGGAAGGCGCGCCCGGATGGGCCGCCTTTCTTTTTTTTTCCAGATGCGCGCCTCGGAGCGGGAGACACTTTCGCTACGAAAAAAGTTTTCCGCCCCTATTGACATGCACCCATCTTCGTGTTATTCTTCCAGTCGGAAACCCGATTAAAAGAGTAGGGATTCCGAAAGGAGCGCGGAATGAAGCTATCCACCCGGGGGAAATATGGCCTGTACGCCATGTACTACCTGGCCGCCCATGCGGGCGAGGGGCCGCTCCCGTTGCAAAGCATCTCCACGATGGGCGGCGTGCCCAAGCAATATTTGGAGCAACTTCTGGGCAACCTTCGCCGTGCGGGGCTTGTAAGCACCGTGCGCGGGGCCCAGGGGGGCTACCAGATCGCAGCTGCGCCGGAAAACGTAACCCTGCGCGATATCATCGACGCGGTGGAGGGTCCCATCGAGCTCAGCGAGTGCGCCTCGGCCGACAACACATGCCGGAAATCCGGCACCTGCCCGGTACGTTGGGTCTGGCAGCATGTGACCGACAGCATCAACACGGAGCTGGAAAAGATCAAACTCAGCGATATGCTTACCCAGCCATGCGAAAGCGAGGAAGAACAGCCATGACCGATCACATCATCTATATGGACAATGCGGCGACCACAGCCACCCGTCCCGAAGTGCTGGAAGCCATGCTCCCCTATTTCACCGAGCATTATGGCAATCCCAGCTCCATCCACAGCGTGGGCCGCGACGCGCGGCGCGCGGTGGAGAAGGCCCGCGCCCAGGTAGCGGCGGCGCTGGGCGCGCAGCCCCGTGAGATCTATTTCACCGCCGGCGGCAGCGAGAGCGACAACTGGGCCATCCGCTGCGCCTCCAGGGCGCTGGCCGCAAAGGGCAGGCACATCATCACCAGCCAGATCGAGCATCATGCCGTCCTGCATACCTGCCAGTACATGGAAAAGCAGGGCTATGAGGTCACCTACCTGCCGGTGGATGAAAACGGTCTGGTGAGCGTGGAGGACGTGAAAAACGCCATCCGCCCGGATACGGTCCTCATCTCCATCATGGCCGCCAACAACGAAATCGGCACCATCGAGCCCATCCGCGAGATCGGCAAAGTTGCCCATGAAGCGGGTGTGCTGTTCCACACCGACGCGGTGCAGGCCGTGGGCGCCGTGCCCATCGACGTGAACGACTGGAACGTGGACATGCTCAGCCTTTCCGGCCACAAGTTCCACGCGCCCAAGGGCATCGGCGCGCTCTACATCCGCAAGGGCGTGAAGATCTCCAACCTGATCTTCGGCGGCGCGCAGGAGCGCGGCCTGCGCGCGGGCACGGAAAACCTGCCCGGCATCGTGGGCCTGGGAGCCGCCATCGAACTGGCCGTTGCGGAGCTGCCTGAATATACCCGCCGCCTCACCGCCCTGCGCGACCGGCTGATCGACGGCATTCTGCAAAATATCCCCGACGTACGCCTCAACGGCCACCGCACGCAGCGCCTGCCCGGCAACGTCAACGTCTCCGTGCGCTACGTGGAGGGCGAGGCCCTGCTCATGCGCCTGGATCTGGCCGGCGTGGAGGCTTCCAGCGGCTCGGCCTGCACCAGCGGCAGCCTCGATCCCTCTCATGTGCTGCTGGCCATCGGCCTGCCGCATGAGATCGCCCACGGCAGCCTCCGCCTGTCTCTGGGCAACGACACCACCGAGGCCGATGTGGATTACGTGATAGAAAAGCTGCCCGGAATCGTCAAGGACCTGCGCGAGATGAGCGCCCTGTCCGCCGCAAGCAGCTTCCAGCCCTGACGCCCGGACCAAGACCCGGATTTATACGGCCGCCATTGTTTTTGAAGGAGGAAACACCATGTACAGCGAAAAAGTAATGGAGCATTTTGAGCATCCCCGCAACGTGGGTGAAATTCCCGATGCCTCCGGCACCGGCACGGTGGGCAACGCCAAGTGCGGCGACATCATGAAGATGGATATCAAGGTGGAAAACGACGTCATCACCGACGTGAAGTTCAAGACCTTCGGCTGCTGCGCAGCCATCGCCACCAGCAGCATGGCCACCGAGATGGTCAAGGGCAAGAGCATCGACGAGGCGCTCCAACTGACCAACAAGGCCGTGGCCGAGGCGCTCGACGGGCTGCCCCCGGTGAAGATGCACTGCTCGCTTCTGGCGGAGCAGGCGATCCACGCCGCGGTGGAGGATTATCAGAAAAAGCACCCCAAGGAATAATCAGGGGCGCCGAAAGGACGGCCTATGCCAGAGATTCATGGCAACACCGAGGGAATCCGAAAAACCGTGCTGGACGAGCTGACCACGCTCTATGACGTGCAGCTCGAACCCGGCCAATTCATGCCGCAGGACTTGCTTCAAAGTCTCTGCGGCTATTCTGCGTCCATGAACCGTGAAATTGCGGTGTATATCACGCGCTTTGGGGAGGTCGCCGACGTGCTCATCGGTCGGGCCGACAGCATCGACCTGCCGGATTTGCGCCTGCGCCGTGGCGAGCGGCGGCTGAGCATGGTGCGCTGCGTGCATACGCACCCCCGCGCCACGGGCGAGTTGAGCGACGTGGACGTAAGCGCGCTTTTGAGCATGCGCTTTGACGCCATGTGCGCCGTGGGCGTGAGCGAGGACGGCAGGCCCACGAGCGTACAGTGCGCCTTTCTGGATGCGGAAAGCGAGGGGCATGTGCGCCGCACGGAGCTCATCAGCGCTCGCCGCCTGCCGCAGGAGGAGTGGCTTGCGGAAATCGAGCGCACAGACGCGGTGTACCGTGCCGCCAATCCCGCCACGCGGACGGGACGGGAGCGCGCCGTGCTGGTGGGCATCGAAAGCGAGGAGTCGCTGGACGAACTGGAGGAGCTGGCCAAAACGGCGGGAGCCGAAACGGTGCTGCGCGTCTTGCAGAAGCGCCCAAAGCCCGATCCGGTTTTCTGCGTGGGAAAGGGCAAGGCGGAGGAGTTGAGCCTGCGCTGCCAGGCTGCGCAGGCGGATCTGGTCATCTTCGACGAGGAGCTCTCCGGCGTGATGCAGAAAAACCTCGAGGAGACCCTGCGCCTGAAGGTAGTGGACCGCACGGCGCTGATTCTGGACATCTTCGCCGCGCGCGCCAGTACCCGCGAGGGTAAATTGCAGGTGGAGATGGCCCAGCTCAGGTATCGCAGCCAGCGGCTGCTGGGCCAGGGCCTGGTGCTCAGCCGTCTGGCGGGCGGCATCGGCACGCGCGGTCCGGGCGAGAGCAAGCTGGAAGTCAACCGCCGTCGCATCCGCGAGCGCCTGACCGATCTGGAGCGCGAGCTGGAACAGATTGAGCGCCAGCGCGGCCTGCGCCGCCAGAGCCGGGAAAAGAACGGCGTGCCCATCGTGGCGTTGGTAGGCTACACCAACGCGGGCAAGTCCACGCTCTTCAACCGCCTCACCGGCGCGGACGTGTACGTGGAAAATCAGCTGTTCGCCACGCTGGACAGTGTGAGCCGTCCCATCGAACTGCCCCACGGCGGCAAGGCGCTGCTGGTGGACACGGTGGGCTTTATCCGCAAGCTGCCCCACGAACTGGTCAAGGCCTTCCGCGCCACACTGGAGGAGGCCCGCCTGGCCGACGTGCTGATAATGGTGCTGGACGGCGCCGACGCGCAGATGGAAGGCCGCCGCCGCACCGTGGAGGAGGTGCTCGAAAGCCTGGGCGCCACCGAAGCCCCTCGCGTCGAGGCCGTCAACAAATGCGACCTCATCGCCCCGGAGGCGCAGTCCCTCCCCGGCGCGCTCTATATCAGCGCATCCACAGGGAAGAACGTGGAGAAGCTGCTCCTGCGCGTGGAGAGCGAGCTGGATGCGGGCGCGCAGGAGGTGCGACTGCTGGTGCCCTTCAGCCGCTACGCGCTGGTCAGCCGCCTGCACGCCATGGGCGGCGTGCTGGAACAGCGCCACGGCGAGGAGGGCGTGGAAATCCGCATGCGCATCACGCCCCAGAATGTAAAATTTGCCTGTCGGGAAGGGGCAAAGGTGCTCGGCGGCGAAAAGAAGTAGTTGCTTAAATATTACGGAAATGATACAATGAAGTGAAAGGTCGTGATGGGGCTTGCTGCTGGGGAAGGTGCTGTCCATCGTCGCTGCATCCGCCGCCCTGCTGGACGGCAGTATGAAAGTGGCGCTGCCGGATAAAAATATGGAAGGAACCATGTTCCTCATCAACCGTCAGCATGCGGTGAGCGAGTTTTTCGTGCCCGAGACGCTGCGCAAGGTGGAGGCCGCCGGCATGTCCCAGTCCATGCGCGATGACGCGGCCACGGCGCTGGAGGAGATGTTTGCCGCGGCCAAGGAGGAGGGTGTAACGCTCTCCACCGTATCCGGCTACCGCAGCTATTCCAAGCAGTCCACCATCTATGCGCGCAAGAAGGCCAGCCAGGGTGAGGAGGAGGCGGACCGCGTGTCCGCGCGCCCCGGCACCAGCGAGCACCAGCTCGGTCTGGCGATGGATATTTCCAAAAAGAACAGCTCCCAGCTCAACACCTCCTTTGCCGAAACCGAGGAGGGACAGTGGGTGGCCGCCAACGCGCACCGCTTCGGCTTTATCGTGCGCTACCTCAAGGAGTATGAGGACGTGACCGGCTACATGTACGAGCCCTGGCACGTGCGCTATGTGGGCAAGGAGCAGGCCCAGGCCATCTATGAATCCGGCGTTCCCATGGAAACCTACATGACCGGCTACAAGCTGGGCGTGTATGATTTTTTGATCCATCAAGCTACGAATGAATGAGGTGCTCGCATGAACAAGCTGGTGTGCGGTATTCTGACGGTCATCCTGTGCCTGTCTGCTGTCGGGGCGCTCGCGCAGGAAAGCGATCTGCCCGAGGTGCGCTGGACCTATCCCGTATCGCTGACGGAGATCCAGTCCAAGTATGCGATGCTGGTCAACGCCGACAACATGCTGGAGAAGGATTTTGAGCCCGATCCGCTGGTGAAGGTAACCGGGGTGAAGCGGGCCACGTCCGCTGCCGTCTACCTGGAAGAAACGGCGGCCAAGGCGCTCACGGAAATGTTCAATGCCGCCGCTGCTGTGACCGAATACGTATACGTAAACGAGAACGGCAAGGAAAAGACCGCCACCTATGACGAGGAGACCGGCATGGTGCTCTATCTCAAGAGTGGCTATCGCAGCTATGGCACCCAGTCCACCACCTACGCCAACTATCTGGCCCGCAACAACAACGTGGACGACGGCTATGTGGCAAAGCCCGGCACCAGCGAGCACCAGACCGGAATCTGCGCCGATATCCTCAACGGGGATTACGCTGGCCGCCCCACCATGACGCAGGATTTCAAATGGACCCCCGAAGCCCAGTGGATGAAGGAAAACTGCGATACCTTCGGCTTCATCCTGCGTTTCCTGGAGGAAAAGGAGGATGTGACCGGGATCAAGTTTGAGCCGTGGCACTTCCGCTATGTGGGCAAGGAGATCGCCTCCTACATCATGGCCAACGGCATGACGCTGGAGGAGTTCACCGAGGAGGCCCAGGAGGCCGTGGCCGAGTTTGAAAGCCGCGGCGGAGACGTGGAGGAGCAGCTGGCCTACGAATACTCCCGCCTGAACGCGCCGCCCGAAAGCTATGTGCTCGACGAGCTGGGTGAGGACGGCGACGCGGAGGTTTCCCTCGTATTCTGAGGGGACAGCTTTACTTTTTCCGTGCGACAGGGTACAATGGTCCCTGGCGCAAAGGCGCACGAATGGATATGAACGAGGGCTGATATGGGCAAGACGATCGCCATCACCAATCAGAAGGGCGGTGTGGGCAAAACCACGACCGCAATTAACCTGGCAGCCTGTCTGGCCGAAGCGGGCAAGCGCGTGCTGCTGGTAGACCTGGACCCCCAGGGCAACACCACCAGCGGCATCGGCGGCAGCGCAGGCGCCCATTCGGTCTATGAGGCGCTGATGGGACGCACGCCGCTTTCCGCCTGCCTGCAAAGCACCTGCGTCAAGGGCTTGAGCCTGATCCCCGCGGATATCCGTCTGGCGGGCGCGGAGCTGGAGCTGGTGGAGCTGGAGCGGCGCGAATACCGCCTGAAACATCTGCTCAAGACCATCGAGGGGGACTTTGACTTCCTCTTTGTGGACTGCCCGCCCTCGCTTGGGCTCCTGACGGTTAACGCCCTCACGGCCGCCCAGCGCGTGCTCATCCCGATCCAGTGCGAATACTATGCGCTGGAGGGCGTATCCAGCCTGATGAATACCGTCAACCGCGTCAAGCATGCCTTCAATCCCGGGCTGGATATCGAAGGGGTGCTGCTGACCATGCTGGACGCGCGTACCAACCTGGGCATCCAGGTGGTGGATTCGGTCAAGAAGCATTTCAAAAGCCGCGTGTTCGCCACGGCGATCCCGCGCAATGTACGCCTGGGCGAGGCGCCCAGTCACGGCCTGCCCATTCATCTGTACGACCCCCGCAGCCTGGGGGCGGACAGCTACCGCAGGCTGGCACAGGAGTTTTTGCAGCGCAACAGATAGGAGTCGGTGAGGATGAAACGCGGCGGACTCGGCAGAGGCCTGGATGTGCTTTTGCCACAGAGCGGCGAATTGCTGGAAACGGTGGTGCGCGATATCTCCATCGATGAGATCGACCCCAACGCCTCCCAGCCCAGGCGGGATTTTGACAAGGAGGCATTGGAGCAGCTGGCCGACAGCATCCGCGAGGCGGGCGTGCTTTCTCCCATTCTGGTGGTGGAAAACGGCATGCGCTACCGCATTGTCGCGGGTGAGCGCCGCTATCGGGCCGCGCGTCTGGCGGGGCTGGAAACGGTGCCCTGCATTGTGCGCTCCATGACCAACGAGCAGCAGATGGAGGCCGCGCTGATCGAAAACCTGCAGCGCCAGGACCTCAACCCCATTGAGGAGGCCGCCGCAATCCGCAGCCTCATGCAGGAATGCGGCTATACGCAGGAGCAGGCCGCCCGCAAGCTGGGCAAGAGCCGTCCGGCAATCGCCAATGCGCTGCGGCTTTTGAATCTTCCCAAGGCCGTGACCGATCTGGTGGTCACGGGCGACCTGTCCGCCGGCCATGCGCGCGTGCTGGCCGGGCTGGACAGCGAGGCGCGCCAGCTGGAGCTGGCGCACCAGTGCGTGCTGCACGGATACAGCGTGCGAAGGCTCGAGGAGCTGGCCAAGGCCCGTCCGGCCGTGCGTCAGGCAGCCCCGAAACGGGAGGCGAGTCCGGAACTGATGGCTCTGCAAAACGCCATGCGCGAGGCCCTCGGCCTCAAGACCACGCTCTCCGGCACGGAGACGCGGGGCAAGATCACGCTTTCCTATAACAGCGCGCAGGAGCTGGAGCACCTCTATGAGGTGATCGGACGTTTGCTGGGTTAAGCCCGGAAAGGTGGTATCGCCGTATGCGAGTCAACTCCAACAAAAAGATCCACAAAATGAAGCGCGACCCCTACAAGACGCTGCTTCGCACCGCCGGCATTCTGGCGATTGTGGTGGTGGTGGGCGTCGGCGTGTTTTATCTGTGCTCTCTGGCGGTCACGAACGATTACGTTTCCACCCGCAACCGCATTGAAAACGAAAACGCCGAGGCCGAACTGGAGTTCAACGCCATGATGAACGAGCTGCGCGCCGAGCAAAGCGCCGCGCTTGCACCCAACACAGGGGTGGTGTCCTCGGCGGATCTGCCATCCTGGGAAAAAACGCTGAACGATACCCTCTGGCGCATCGAGGATGAAAGCAATGCCGGCCTGGAAAACACCAGCACCATTACGCTGGACCGTGCGTCTCTGATCAATGGCGGGCTTTTGCTGGTCAATCCCTGGCATTCCCTCCCCTCGGATTTTTCCGAGGAGGGTCTGGTGAGCATCGGCACAGCCAGCAACTTCCAGATTCAGGTGCAGGACAACAGCGTACGGGTATTTCAGCCTGCGTACGACGCGCTGAGTGAAGCCCTCACCGCCGCCAAGGATGAGGCAGGACTGGAATACTACATCGTGATGGAGGGTTACCGCTCGGTCGCGCAGCAGGAAGAACTTTTCAATGCGGAAATGGAGAAGCTCTCCTCCCGCTATTCCGGCAACGCCCTCATCGAGGAAACCAAGAAGAACGTCAACTATCCCGGCAACAGCGACTACCACACCGGCATGTCCTTCCGCATGGACGTGTACCAGCGCGATAACGCCGCGCTCAACAATCTGAAGTTCCAGGCCGAATCCGAGCAGGGCGCGTGGCTGACGGAGAACTGCTGGCGGTTTGGCATTATCTTCCGCTTCCCCACGGCCGATTTCCCCAAGGGCTGGGAGGATAAGAGCTACAAGACCGGCGTTTCCGCGCAGTTGAACCTCTACCGTTATGTGGGCAAGGCGCATTCCGCCGCCATGCGCGTGCTGAACCTGTGCCTGGAGGAATACATTGAGTTCCTGATCGCCCATCCGCACATCTGCGTCTATGAGGACGGCGCGCTCAAGTATGAGATCGTGCGCATCAAGATCGCGGACGACGCGCAGAGTGTGCAGCTGCCGGTGCCAAACCCCGCCAGCAGCTACCAGGCCAGCTTGGACAATATGGGCGGCGTGGTCATGGCCTACACATACTGATTTTATCAAAGAATCGGGAGAGAGGCTGACGGCTGCTCTCCCGTTTTTTGTTAGAAGGAGGAACACGTATGATTCCCCGCTGCTTTATGCTGAAAAACGGCTCGACCGCCGTGCTGAGAACCGCCGTGCCGGAGGATGCGGCGCAAATGATTGCTTATCTGCGCGCCTGCGCGGAGGAGACGGATTTCTTGCTGCGTGTGCCGGAGGAATGGGATATCCCCGTGGAAACGGAGAAAGCGCTTCTGCAGGACATGGCGCGGCAGACGGATCAGCTGATGGTGGTGTGCGACGTGAACGGCGAGATCGCCGGCACGTGCCAGGTCGTCTGCATGAATCGGGTCAAGACCCGGCACCGCGCCACGATCTCCATCGCGCTGCGCAGGGCGTACTGGGGACAGGGCATTCCTGGTCCCATGTTTGAGGAGATGGAGGCCTTCGCGCGCGCACGGGGCGTGATGCAGCTGGAGCTGGCTTATGCGCAGGGAAACGATCGGGCGCGCCGCCTCTACGACCGGCTGGGCTTTGTGGAAACGGGCCGGGGGCCCGACGCCATCCGCCTGCGGGACGGCACGCTGCTGGACGAGATTTTCATGGTCAAAAAGTTGTAAAGGAAAAGGCGCGGGGCGCGTATCCCCATCATGGGGAACGCGCTCCGCGCCTTTTGTGTGCCGTCAGACCGTCAAATCTGCAAGGGTGCAGGATATTGCGCGCTGTAAATCCGCCGGGGTCATTTCTACCTGATAGCCAATCTTACCGGCGCTGAAAATGACGGTATCGCACAGCTCGACTGTTTCGTCCAACGTGGTGGGAAAGGGCTTTTTCATGCCGATGGGGGAACATCCGCCATGTACATAGCCGGTGAGCGGCAAAAGATCCTTGCTCTTGAGCATGGCGATGCTCTTTTCACCCACGGCCGCGGCGGCCTTCTTGAGCGACAACTCCTCCGCCACGGGAATCACGAATACGTAATATCGCCGCGAGGCACCCTGCGTCACCAGCGTCTTGAATACATGCGACGGGTCCTCGCCCATCAGTCGCGCGGCCTCCACGCCGCTTGGAACAGACCCATCCGCGGGATAGGAACGCGGTGTATAGGAAATGCCCATTCCATCCAGCAGACGCATTACATTGGTTTTATCCACAGAAAGGCTCCTTCTTTGGTGACCGGTCAGGTGTCAGTCCAACGTGCTGGTAGGCGCGCCACACCTCAGGCACGGACTCAGCTCGCCCAGATGCTCGCTCAGCTCGCTGTAGGGGAAGGTGCCGGTCAGCGGCTGATATTCCTCCCCAACGCTGGGGCAGTACGGGTCCAGATGGTAGAAGCTGCCGCCATTGACGTTATAGTACAGAAGCGTGTCGCCTGCTGGCGCGGGGGTTACGGTGGTACGCGGGGTGGGGGTTGCATCCGCCACGCTCAGGTTGTTGACCACGTTTTCCTCGGAGCTTTGCAGCTCGTCGTTGGTGGCGAGGGAATTCGGGTCCACATACCACTCGTCGCCCTCCTTGGTCATGATGACCATGAAGCGGTAGATGGAGGGGTCCTTGCCGTTGTTCTTGTTGATGGTGGCCGTCATGGTCACGGTACGGCTGTTGTCCTGATCCGTGCCGGAGATTTCCTCAATGGTGTATTCCTCCGGCGTGCGGTTGGCCAGCAGCATGAACAGCGCCGTGGAGGGATTTTCCTGCGCGCTGGCCCAGCTGGGCTGCACGAGACTGACCATTTCCTGAGGATTGTTGTTCTGCCATAGCGCCATGAAGGTTTCCAGGCGCCGCTCAGCCTCCGACGGGCCGGAGGGCGTAGGCGAAGGCGTGGGTGCCGGCGTTTCGGTGGCTGCGACCGCGGCGGCGCCGGCATCCGGCGCGGCGCTGGTTTGGATGGAAGCCGGCTGATTGCCCGGCGCTCCGGTGCGCAGCACGTCGCGCCCGCCCTGCATCATCATGGCGACAGTGACGATACAGAGCGCCACGTATACCATGCTCACGATCAGCCTCGTGACGGAGGAAAACATCTGCCGGTACCACATGCCGCCCAGTCCCAGCACACACAGGCCCAGGAACACATAGCGAATCACATCCAGCGAAGAGGGCACAAACAGGCAGGGGATAAACACCAGCGGCAAAAGCCCGAAGAGAAATACGGACCACAGCCGGTCGGCGTTGAAGGGGGCGCGCTCACGCGCGGGCTGGGGCGGCGGAGTACGCAGGTTGAACATGGGCTGCTGCGCAGCGGCTCCCGCGGCCTGCGGCTGCATGGGAGCAAAGGGAGGCGGCTGCATGCCGGCAAAGGGCGCGGCCTGCGGAGGGGTCATTCCCCCCTGAGCGGCGTAGCCGGGCATGGCCTGCGGCGCCGCTCCAGGCGCGCCGGACTGCATGGGAGAAAAGGCGTACATAGCGGGCTGCACCGTGGGCCGAATGGGTTGGGATTGTCCCGGCCGCACGGCCTGAGCGGAGGCGGCAGGAGGCTGGGAGGTCATCGGCGAAGGGGGCACAAAGCCCTGACTGCGCGGCGAGAAAGCCGCGGAAGAGGAGCCGAATGCGGTGTTGCCCAGCGGTGGCACGGATGCGGTGGAGCCCGGTGCAAAGCCCTGAAAAGGCGGCTGACCCGCCATGGGCTGAATGAAGCTGGGCGACGCGAAGGGAACCTGCGCCGTGCCCTGCATGGGGGCGGAGAAATAGGGCGGCATGCCTGAAAACCCACCCTGAGGGGGGACGGACTGCGCGAAGGCCTGCTGCGTCTGCGGCGAAGCGGGCGGCATGGTGGGGGCGGGCTGCGGAACCTGGGAAAAATCAGGCGTCTCCGGAGCCTGCCGCACAGGGGCTTTTTTCATAAAACCGCGCTTCTGCATCCCATAGGTCGGGGTGGAAGCGTACTTCGTGCGGTTGGCGTTCATGCTACATCTCCTTAGCGTGGCCATGGGTACGGGTCCAAAAAAGGCGGCGCGTGTGCGCACGCAGATTCCTTTCTATTATAGCACATATTGCGCCTTTGTAAACACGGCGCATCGTTTTACAAAAGAAAAGTAACACTTTTTGGAAAAATCCTGGCGGCGCCAAGCGGAAAGCGGAGCGCACAGGCCAAAAACAGGAGGGGACGCCACTTGTCCCCGGCGATAAAAACGTAACAATTCCGGCGCCTGAAATCCTTTTGGCGAATCAGTTGCGAAAACAGCGACAATCATGTATAATTATCCTGATCTGTTGCGCATTTGCGAATGGGTCAGCATTGTGGGCGGCTTGCCGCCGCGCAAGGAGGCGCAGGACAAACATGGAGTGCAAGATCAAAAATGACATAGGCACGGTCTACATCACCGAGGACGTGATGCTCAAGGTGGTCGGCTATGCCGCACTGGAGTGCTACGGCATCGTGGCCATGTCCAGCAAGCGGGCCAAGGATGGCCTGGTGGAATGGCTGGGCCGCGAAAATCTGTCCAAGGGTGTTCAGCTCAAGCTGGTGGATGACATGCTGGATGTGGATCTGTTCATCATCGTGGAATACGGCATTTCCATCGCCGAGGTTTGCAAGACCATCGTGGAAACGGTGCGCTACAAGCTCGAAAGCATGACGGGCGTAAAGGTGCGCCGGGTCAACATATCCGTTGAGGGCGTTCGCGTCTGATTATTAGCGTGTCAGGAGGAAAAACCTTTGATACAGACCAAGACGATTGACGGCGTGCTGCTGCGCGATATGGTGGTGACCGGCGCGGCCCTGCTGGAAAAAAACCGCGAAGCGGTAGATGCCCTGAACGTTTTTCCCGTGCCGGACGGCGATACGGGCACCAATATGAGCCTGACCATGGCCTCCGCTACCAAGGAGGTCAATCAGAAGGAATACCTTAGCGCGGGTGAGGCGGCCGCCGCACTGGCCAAGGGCGCGCTGCGCGGCGCGCGGGGCAACAGCGGCGTAATCACCTCGCAGCTGTACCGCGGTTTTGCGCGCGCCCTGGAGGGCGTGGAGCGCATAACACCCACGCAGTTTGCCCAGGCGCTCAAGCGCGGCGCGGAGACGGCCTACAAGGCGGTCATGAAGCCCAAGGAAGGCACCATTCTCACTGTGGCCCGCGTCATCGCCGAGGAAGCGGTCAAGCAGGCCGAGCGCGCCCCGGAGGATTATGACGCGCTGTTTGCCAACATCCTTTCCACTGGCGACACCATCCTCAAAAAGACGCAGCAGATGCTGCCCGCGCTGACCCAGGCCGGCGTGGTGGATGCCGGCGGGCGCGGACTTCTGCTCATCTACATGGGCTATGCCGCCTGCCTGCGGGGCGAGGAAGTGCCCACCGAAAAGCTGGAGCTGTCCGGAGACGGGACCGCCTCCTTTGAAGATGACCACGACGCGATCGGCGAAATCAAGTTTGCCTATTGCACGGAGTTCCTGATCCAGAATCTGTATCCCGATATTCTGGAGGAGGACATCGATTCCTTCCGCCGCCGCCTCAACCGCATTGGCGACTGCGTGCTGGTGGTGGGCGATCTGAGCCTGGTCAAGGTGCATGTGCATACCAACGAGCCGGGCAAGGCCCTCGAATACGGCCTGAGCCTGGGCGAGCTGGTCAACCTGAAGATCGAAAACATGGTTCAGCAGCGCCGTGACAAGCAGGCGGCGGCCCAGCAGAAGGCCGAGGAGGAAGCTCCCGAGAAGGAATACGGCATGGTGGCCGTTTCGTTGGGCGATGGTTTCAACCGGATCTTTAGCGAACTGATGGTGGATCATGTGGTTGAGGGCGGTCAGACCATGAATCCCAGCATCGAGGATCTATCCGAGGCCATTGAAAAAACGCACGCCAAAACGGTTTTCGTGCTGCCCAACAATGGAAACGTCATCCTGGCGGCCCAGCAGGCGGCTGAGCTGTGCGAGGATAAGCGCGTGCTGGTGGTGCCCACCAAGAATGTGGCCATGGGCATCGCGGCTGCCGTGGCATTCCAGCCCGAACAGACCCCCGAGGAAAACGCCGCTCATATGAACGAAGCCGCTCAGCGTGTACGGACCGGCTCCGTGACCTACGCCGTGCGCGACAGCGAGCTGGATAACCTGCATATCCACGAGGGCGACATTATCGGCCTCTACAACGGCCAGATCCACACCGTGGGCAGCAACGTGCACGATGTGACGCGCGACCTGATGCGTGAGATCGTCACCGAGGACGATGAGCTCATCACCGTCTATTACGGCAAGGACACCGCCGAGGCCGACGCGAAGGCGCTGACCGATGAGCTGGCCCAGATGTACGGCGACTGCGACGTCGAAATGCAGCCGGGCGGACAGCCGCTTTACTACTATCTGGTATCCGTGGAGTGAACATGCAGCTGACCGATCTCAAGGGCATCGGAAAAACCAGACTGGAAGCCTTACACGCAGCGGGCATCTGCTCGTTGCGTGATCTTTTATACACCTTTCCCGTGCGTTACCGGGACCTGAGCAGCCCCACCACCGTCAGGCAGGCGCAGCCGGGTGAGTCCGCCTGCCTGCTGCTCAGCCGCCGTGGCGAGGCGAAGCTGTCTCGTCATGGCAAGCTCAGCCGCGTGACCTGTACCTTTGCCGATGAAACGGGTCAGATTTCCGCCTGCTGGTTCAACCAGCCCTGGATGCGCGAGCATCTTAACGCCGGCACGCGCTTCATGCTGTATGGCCGGATGGAGGCTTGCGGCGCGGGCAAGCGGATGACGAATCCTTCCCTGGAAAAGGAGCTCGGCGTGGTGCCCGTCTACCGGGCGATACCGGGCGTGCCGCAGCGGTTGCACCAGGCGGCCGTGCGCCAGGCGTTGGAAGCCGTGGAGCAGGCATGCCCCGAAACGCTGCCTGAACGCCTGCTTGAGCGATTTGGCCTGTGGCCTTGCGCCCGCGCCCTGCACGCCGCTCATGAGCCGGCCTCCCTGCAGGAGGCCGCACAGGCGCAGCGGCGTTTTGCCTTTGAGGACATGCTCCTGTATCAGGCCGCGGTGCGATTGATGCGCGACGGACGCGGCCCAGGCCCCTGCCTGGCGACGCCTGCGGGCGCGGCGGAGGCTTTCTGGGAGGCCATGCCTTTTGCGCCCACCGGCGCGCAGCGGCTCACGCTTGGGGAAATCGCCCGTGATCTGGCCACCCCGCATGCCATGGCGCGCATGGTGCAGGGCGACGTGGGGAGCGGCAAGACCGCCGTGGCCATGGGCGCGATGCTGCTGTGCGCGGAGGCGGGATGGCAGGCGGCGCTCATGGCGCCCACGGAGCTGCTGGCCCGTCAGCATTATGAAGGCATGCGGCCTTTCTTTGAGGCGCAGGGCTATTCCTGCGGCCTGCTGGTGGGCGGTATGCCCGCGGCGCGGCGTCGGGAGGCGCTGGAAAGCATCGCATCAGGCGCATGGCGCGTGGTGGTGGGCACGCATGCGCTCATCAGCCGCGATGTGGTCTATCACCGCCTGGGCCTGTGCGTGACCGACGAGCAGCACCGATTCGGCGTGGCCCAGCGCACCGCTCTGCTCAACAAGGGCGGGGATGGCACGCACGCCCCGCATCTGCTGGTGATGAGCGCCACGCCCATTCCGCGTTCCCTGGCGCTGGTGCTCTACGGAGATCTGGACCTGTCCGTCATTGACGAGATGCCCCCCGGTCGCCTGCCGGTGAATACGCGCATCGTGAGCGAGAGCAAGCGCGAGGCCATGTATGGCTTTCTGCGTGACCAGCTCGCCGCCGGGCGGCAGGCCTATATCGTCTGCCCGCTGGTGGAAGAGGATGACGAGGGGGACGGGGAGGACGGCCTCAAGGCCGTGAAGGCGCACGCGCAGGAACTGGCCTGCGGGCCGCTCAGGGACTTCCGCGTGGGACTGACCTATGGCGGCCAGCCCTCGCGTGAAAAGACGGCCGCTCTGGCGGATTTTGCCGCCGGCCGCACCCAGGTGCTGGTGGCCACCACTGTCATTGAGGTGGGGGTCAACGTGCCCAACGCCACGGTAATGATCGTTGAGGATGCAGACCGGTATGGCCTGGCCCAGCTGCATCAGCTGCGGGGCCGCGTGGGTCGGGGAAGCGGGCAGAGCTGGTGCTTTCTCATGGCACGGCCCAACGACCGCCTTCGCGCGCTGGCCGCAACAAACGACGGTTTCGAGGTGGCCCGCGCGGATCTGGAGCAGCGGGGTCCGGGCGAACTGTTGGGCGCGCGCCAGCATGGCGCGGCGGCCTCGCTGGCCGTAGGCAATTCACAGCTGCTCTATGAGGCCGCGCGCTGTGCCGAGGAGCTGTGGACCCTGTCAGAATGGGCCCCGGAGCGCGACGCGGTGGCCGGGCAGGCCCGCCTGCGGCTTCAGCAGCTGGAGGAGCGCGTCTCCATCAGCTGAAGAATCAAGATTGAAAATTGGCCGAAGCGGCGGTACAATAATCAGGAACCAAAGCCGCAAGAGAGGACGCGACCTATGCATATCGTACTTTATGAGCCGGAGATCCCCCAGAATACGGGCAACATCGCACGCACCTGCGCGGCCACGGGCAGCATGCTGCATCTCATCGAGCCCCTGGGCTTTGAGCTGTCGGACCGCTATCTCAAGCGGGCCGGTCTGGATTACTGGCATATGATGCAGTACCGCGTATACGCGGATTTTGAGCGCTTTTTGGAGGCATGGCCGGATGCGCGCATGCACTTTCTGACCACGAAGGCCCCGTGCGCCTATACGGAGGCGTCGTATGGCCCGGACGACTTTCTGGTTTTTGGCTGTGAAACGCGCGGCCTGCCGGAGTCGCTGCTTTCGCGGGTGTATGACCGCTGCGTACGCATCCCCATGGTGCCGGGCGCGCGCAGCCTGAATTTAAGCAATTCCGTGGCCGTTGTCGTCTACGAGGCGCTCAGGCAGCAGGGCTTTCCCGGCCTGGAAGCGCGGGGCAGCCTGACGGGACGCGAGGATGCCTCCGCCCCGTGGATGGATTACGTATGACCATTCGTTGTCACAGCAGGGAGGGATGCATATGGACAAACGCAAGCGCCGTTTCAGGCGCGGTGAGCATCAGGAAGAAGAATTGCGCCTGGACGATGTGCTGGAGCCCTATGACCAGGATGAACTGGCTGATGATGAACAAAGCGGTCAGACCTTCGCCCCTTATGAGGATGAGGCCGGGCCGCTCTATGAGCAGCAGCCGTCCTACGGAGAGCAGCATCCGCCCTACGAACCGGCCTATGATGCGCAGGAGCCGTCCTATGAGGAAGATCAGCCGCCCTACGGCGATCCTTACGATGAGGAGTATTCCGGGTATCATGAGGCCATGGACGAGGCGATGAACCAGGCCGGCCGCTTCAAGGTGGCCATGGGTGTGTTCGACACCGTGAGCATTCTGGTGGGAATCGGCGTGATTTTGCTGCTGGTGGCGATGCTGGTATCGCTGGTGAGCTGGCTCAGGTCGGACATCCTGCATTCCGCGCTGCTTTTGCAAAGCGGCCTGCAATAACCGCCCTTGGAGGGAAGGCTGTCATGCGTATTTCATGGGAGCAGCTTAGCCACAATATTGAAAGCTGTCAGGCCTGCGGATTGGCCGCCGGGTGCCGGCGCAAGGTGCCCGGGCAGGGCGATCCGCACGCGCCGCTGATGCTGATCGGGGAAGGTCCCGGCGAGCAGGAGGACCGGCAGGGACTGGCGTTTGTGGGGCCCGCCGGGCAGCTGCTTACGCGCATGCTTGCCGCCATTTCGCTTCCGCGTGACCGCGTCTATATCTGCAACGTGGTCAAGTGCCGCCCGCCCAACAACCGCCAGCCCACGCCGGAGGAGATGGCTGCATGCCTGCCGCACCTGCGCGGACAGGCGGCGCTGGTGCGGCCGCGGGTGATCCTGCTGCTGGGCGCCACGGCCGTGGCCGCCGTGCTGGGTCCGGACGAGCGCATCACGCGCTGCCGGGGCCGGTGGTTTGAACGCAAGGGCACGCATATCATCGCGACCTATCACCCCTCGGCGCTTCTGCGCGACCCTTCCAAGAAGCGGGCCGCGTGGGAGGACCTGCAAAGCCTGCGGCAGCGGCTCACCGAGCTTTCGCTCTATCCCGACCTTTTGAAGGAGGACAGGCCATGAATGCCATGGACCGGTTTCGCAGGGAATGCACGGCCTTTTTTGAGGCGCTGGAGGCTGGGGCGCAAAAGCCGCTGGTCTTTGGCGATGGTCCGTCAGACGGACCGGTGCTCATGCTGGTAGGGGAGGCGCCCGGCGAACAGGAGGCGCTGGAAGGCAGGCCTTTCGTGGGCAAGGCCGGGCGGAATCTGGCCGGCTTTCTGGAGGCGCTGGGCCTGCGCCGGAGCGAGATTTATATCACCAACGTCGTCAAGGTCCGGCCCACGCGCGTAAGCCCCGCGGGCCGCGTGGTCAACCGACCGCCCAGCCGTGAGGAAAAGGCGCTTTTCACCCCGTGGCTCATGCGCGAGGTCGCGGTGGTGCGCCCGCAGGCGCTGGTCACGCTGGGCAATGTGGCGCTGCAGGCCTTTGTACACGATACCATAGGACAGGCACATGGAACCTGGCGGCGAACCGTGGTGGCTCCGCCGGAGGCGGCCGCTTTCACGCTCCCTCTGTTTGCGCTGTACCATCCCGCTTCGGTGATCTACAATCCGGCCCTGAAGGAGCGCTATGAGCAGGACCTGGCGGCGCTCGCCGCATCGCTTCGCGTACCCTCAAACGGCCCATGCGACATTTGAGCGTACCATTTGCGGCCTTAAGCACACGCCGCATGACAAATGATCGCCTATGTGGTAGGATAGGGTTGAAGCCGCGGGCCTGCCCGCTGGTCAAACGGGAGGGAAGAATATGTGGGAACTGCTCTTGGCAAATCTGCCCATCGTCGCATGTTTTCTGCTGGGACTGGGCCTTTTGATCGTGGAGGTGTTCATGCCGGGCTTTGGCCTGCCGGGTATTTCGGGCATCATTCTTGAGGTGGTGACCATCGTGCTTACCTACGTGTGGCACGGCGGACTGGCCGCCCTTGGAATGACGCTGATCATCCTGGCGGTGGTGGGCATCGTGATATCGCTGGCGCTGCGATCGGTCAACAAGGGACGCCTGTCGAAATCGCCGATCATCCTCAACGATGAGGAAAGCGCGGCGGAAGGCTATGTGGCCACACGGGATATGGAGGTTTTTCTGGGCAAGGAGGGCGTGACCACCACTGTGCTCCGGCCTGCCGGCATGGCCGAATTTGACGGCGTGAAGCTCAATGTTGTGGCCGACGGCGAATATATTCCCAAGGATGCGCGTGTACGGGTGGACCATGTGGAAGGCGCGCGCGTGGTGGTGCGCAAGCTGCGTACCGCAGAAGAATAATCATTCGCGCCCTGCACGCCCGGAGAGGGGAAGGCGGACAGGCGCGGCTAAGCAATAAGGAGGAATCATCATGAACGCACAATCCCTGCTCATGTCGGCCGCCTATTACATGGAGGATGTGTCCGACCCTGTCAGCACGCTGCTGTGGATCGGCCTGGCCATCCTGGTGGCGCTCATTCTGGTGGTCGTGTTCCTGCGCTTCGTGCCGCTGGGCCTGTGGATTACCTCGCTGGCGGCGGGCGTACACGTCAGCATCAGTTCCCTGGTAGGCATGCGGCTGCGTCGCATCCAGCCCAAGCGCCTGGTCGAGCCGCTCATCAAGGCCCGCAAGGCCGGACTGGACGTTACCCTGTCCAAGCTGGAAACGCATTTGCTGGCCGGCGGCAACGTTGATCGCGTGATCAACGCGCTCATCGCCGCCCAGCGCTCCAATATCGAAATGCCCTTTGAAAAGGCGTCCGCCATCGACCTGGCGGGCCGTGATGTGCTGCAGGCCGTGCAGATGAGCGTAACGCCCAAGGTGATTGAAACGCCCGTGGTGGCTGCCATTGCCAAGGACGGCATCGAGCTGCGCGCCAAGGCCCGTGTGACCGTGCGCACCAACATTGAGCGCCTGGTCGGCGGCGCTGGGGAGGAAACCATCATTGCCCGTGTGGGCGAAGGCATCGTCACCACGGTGGGTTCCAGCGAAACGCACAAGCAGGTGCTGGAAAATCCCGATCTGATCAGCCGCACGGTGCTCAACAAGGGTCTGGACGCGGGCACGGCGTATGAAATCCTGTCCATCGATATCGCGGATGTAGATGTGGGCCGCAATGTGGGCGCCCAGCTGCAGATGGACCAGGCCGAAGCCGATCGCCGCATTGCGCAGGCTCGTGCTGAGGAGCGCCGCGCCATGGCCGTGGCGCGCGAGCAGGAAATGAAGGCTTCCGTGCAGGAGATGCGCGCCCGCGTGGTCGAGGCCGAGGCCGAGGTGCCCAAGGCCATGGCCGCCGCGCTGCGTGAGGGCAAGCTGGGAGTTATGGACTACTACCAGATGAAAAACGTGGAGGCAGACACCAACATGCGCGACAGCATCGCCAAGGTGAGCGCGCCCCCTGTGAATTCTGAAGGCAAGAAGTAACGCCGGCGCATGATGCGCCTTGGGAGGTGGTTGGATGGACAGCATCCTGGCGCTGATTATCGTGTTCTGGATTGTGTCGGCGTTCAGCAAGGCCCTGAATCCCAAAAAAAGGGCGAAGCAGGCCGAAAAAAACCGGACGGCGAAGCATACAGGCGGCCGGGCGGACAAACCGTCCGCCGCCCCCGCGGAGCATGAGGCCGCTCCCGCAGAGCAGCAGATAGCCGGTCAAACGAGCTTCATGATGCCTCCGCTGGAGCCGCGCCCCACGTCTGCGGGAAGCCTGGGAACCTCATCTGACGAAGGAAAGGATATCTGCGATCCCACGCTGGGCCATGACGGCCGCCGGCCGGCCGCCTATGCGGGCAGCCTGGGGGCCGACTCCACTGAGGGAAAGGATACCTGCGACCCTCTGCTGGGCCATGGCCGCAGACCGGCCACGCGCGGGGACGGACGGGAAACGCCGTCCGGAGAACGGCGGGAAGGAAGTGCCAAACGCCGCCCATCCCCGCCGGGCGAGGATGCGTATGCGTTGGATGAAGGCATCATGTCCGAACTGGATGCGCAAACGCTGATTCAGGGCGTGGTGATGAGCGAAATTCTAAAGCGCCCGAACGAACGCAAATGGGGCTGGCGGTAACGCCGCCCCTTTTTTGGAAGAAACGGAGAAGAAAAAATGACCGATCAGGAACAGCTGCGTGTGCTTATCGCCGACGATGACGCGGGCATGCGCACCGTGATGCGCAAAATCATTGCAAAGGTGCAAGGATTTACGCTGGTAGCCGAGGCCGGGGACGGAAAAACCGCGTTGGAGCTGACCGAACAGATCAAGCCCAACGTGGTGTTTCTGGATGTGGAAATGCCCGAGATGAGCGGCGTGGAATGCGCCCGCGCCATACAGGATATGGATCCCTCTATCGTTATCATTTTCGCTACGGCGCACGATACCTATATGGGCGATGCTTTTGAGGTGTACGCCTTTGACTACCTGGTGAAGCCCTTCAAGGTGGATCGCGTGATTCAGACGCTGGAACGGGCGCGCGACCGCCTGTTGCGGCGCGATGCCCGGCCCGTGGGCGCGCCGGTTCCCGCCGTACCGCGCGCGGCAGAAGGCAGGCTGATGCTGCGGCACCGCGAGGGCGTCAGCTTCATCGACCTTCACGATATCCTGCTGGTGCAGCGCGAGGACCGGGCCACCGTGCTTTACACGGCGGACGGGGGACGCTACGTCACCGGCGATTCTCTGGCCGAGATGGAGGAGCGCCTGCACAGCGACGCGTTTTTCCGCTGCCATAAGTCCTATATCATCAACCTCAATCATATCAAGGACATCACGCCCTATGGGCGCTGGACCTATGTGGTGCGCCTGGAAAACACCAAGCACGACGCACTCATCACCCACGAAAAATACGAGGAGCTGGAGCGGATGTTCCGCTGACTCCCTATAGCGAGTACAGGATGCCGCCCAGCACGCCGGCCCCTGCCATTACCCAGATGGGATCGGGTTTGAAGATGCGAAGCACCGCCAGCGCCAGCGCGAAGATGCCCAGCGCTCTCAGGTCCAACAAGGGAAGGCTGATGACTTCGCTGCCGAAGAGCGCCAGAAGCAATATGCTCAGGCCCGCCGATGCGATCATCGCCACCACGGCGGGGCGAACGCCGCCCAGTACGCCCTGAATCACCGACAGGCTGCGGTAGCGGTAGTAGACCCAGGCCAGGATGAGCGCAATCACGCAGGAGGGCAGCACGCAGCCCGCGGTGGCTACCAGCGCGCCGCTGATACCCGCGATGCGCATGCCCACAAACGTGGCGGAGTTGATGGCAATGGGGCCGGGCGTCATTTGCGAAAGGGTGACGATGTCGGTAAACTCCGTCAGCGTCAGCCACGGATGCACCTCGACCACCTGATGCTGAATCAGCGGCATGGCGGCATAGCCCCCGCCGATGCTGAACAGGCCGATCTGGAAAAAGCTCCACAACAGCTGCCAGTAAATCATGCCGCCGCCCCCTTCTTCGTATCGCTGCGCCACTGGGCCAGACCGATGAGGGCGCAGGCCAGCAGAATCAAAAGGATATGCACATCGAAAAACCAGGAGGCGATAAACGCGCCTGCCAGCGTCACAATGGGTATGGCGCGCTTGCGGCCGATGATCTGCCCGGCCATGGTCAGCACCACGTCGAAGATGACCGCCGCCACGCCTGCCTGCATGCCCTTCATCACCCGGCTGACGATCAGGTTGGAACGGAACGCATCGTAAAACAGGGAAATCACCGAGAGAATCACCAGCGGCGGAATGACCGTGCCCAGCATGGTCACCATTGCCCCCGGTACGCCTGCTACCCGGTATCCCAGCAAAATCGCGGCATTGACCGCAATCGGCCCCGGAGATGACTGGGCGATGGCCGTCAAATCCAGCATTTCCTGCTCTTCCAGCCAGCCCAGCCGGTCCACAAACTGTTTGCGCATCAGCGGAATGATGACATATCCTCCGCCGAAGGTAAAGGCGCTGAGCTTGAAGGTGGACAGAAACAAAGTACCGAAGGTGCGCGCGTCACGGCGCATGGACAGCCCCCCTTTTTCCATTTGAATACACAGTATAGCACGCGCCCCATCGGCTGGCAAGCGCGGGCTTTTTTGTTGTACCGGAAAGAGAAGGGCGCCCCAAAAGAAACGCCGCCGCGATGCGCGGCGCTCCTTTTGGGGACGGAAACGGCGTCAAGGGCCGCACGAAGCGCCGGAAACACAAGGAACAAGCACTTTTTCGGGGACGCTGCTTGTTCCGTTCAGATATCCTCCCATAAAAGGAGGCCCGGCTTGTCAAAGGAGCGGCTGCTTGCGGCATTGTACGGGTCAATCAGCTCCGCGGTCTGCGCATTCACGAGGATGGGGCCCCAATAGGAGGAAACCGCATCATACTGCTTTTGGACGGATGCGTCCGGAGTCTCCGCATCTGGATACAATTCGCCCTCTGCCACCCATGTGGGCAGGAGCGTAAAGGCAGAGCCCGTTTCGTTGAGCCATACGGCGTATCCCAGCCGCAGGTTGGCAATGCTCCTCAGCCGTCCCGCCCGGATGAGATCGAGATAGGTCTCCTTCACCTCTTCAAAGCTGCATAGCGGCACATCTTCAGCGAGAAGCGCGGCAGGGCTGAGCAGATGGAACTGAAGGCTCTTGTATATCTCGTTCAGCCCGATGCTTTTCAGCCCCTGCGTGATGGCGATGGCGCCGTGATACCGGTACGCCTCCCGGTTGTTCATGCCCGCATACCGCGTGAAGCTTTCCGCTGCGCCGCAGATGACGGGAATCCCCCCGACTGTCTGATCGAAATAAACCATGAGCGTTGATTCCGATTCGGGCAAGGGATCGCCCGAATAGGTGTCGGTCCTGTAGTCGTACTTCATTTCTCCCTGATAGGCGACGAGCCGGTGGGGCAGAAGCGCGATGTCCTCGCCGGGATAGAGATTTTCCCATGCGCGCAGCAAAAGCGCCTGCGCGTCCGTGACGGTGGTAGGATTGTTGAACGCATAGGCCGTGTCCGGATCAAATTCACCAAACTGCCGGAGAATGGGGTACTGATTGTATCCCTGCAGCACGGCGGGGGCAGGATGCATTTTCTGCGCGGCATTCTTGATCTGGCGGTTGGGCGAGTCGATGCGCAGAATACCCGTGCTCATCCACTGCTCCGTGTCGCCGATGACGACGGACGCCTCGGCGGATCTGCCGTCGGCAAGGGGGACGGGGTCGGCCTCCATGACGGGGAAGCGTTCCACCTCCGGCACCGCCACGTCCAGGTCGATGGCGATCTCCCGGCCGCAGGCGTGCAGGGTTTCGCACCAGCTGTCCGGGCAGGTTTCCCTCAGCTGCGTGATGGTTTGGAAATCCGGACGTTCCGCCCTCGCGGCGGTCAGGCCGCTTACGGCCAGCGCAAGACAGGTACACATGCAAAGCATACGGCTTTTCATACGTTTCCCTCCCGTTTGTTGGTTCCATCAGGTTTGCGGCGACGCTCCCAAGGCGCGCCGGGCGCTCGCTTCGGATGTTGTCTATTCAGACTCCGAAGCGGGCGTTTTGGTTCATGAAGAGCAGCTTTTTTTTGCGACGGCCGGACTGCCGCACATCAAAGCATGGCGCGAAGGGCTTCCCGCCGTCCATGCCATAACAGGAAAACTTCCGGCCGGGGCGGTTTGGTTCAATCCACCGCTTATTTTACCCCCTTTTAACAAAAGCGGCACGTTTGGTTTAACACACCTGCCGTATACTTTCATCCGTACTAAGAACCAAGGAGGAAAATGAAGATGAAAAAGTTTCTGGGAATTCTTTTGAGCCTTATGATGATCGTGGGCGCGACCGCCGCAATGGCCGAGTTTGACTACACGCAGGACATCACCGTGGTCAGCCGCGAGGAGGGCAGCGGCACGCGCGGCGCGTTCATCGAGCTGCTGGGCGTGGAGAAGAAGGATGAGGCCGGCAACAAGGTGGACTACACCACCGAGGAAGCCGTCATCACCAACAACACCAACGTGATGATGACCACCGTCGCCGGCAATGAGGCCGCCATCGGCTACTCCAGCATGGGCTCCCTGAACGACACCGTCAAGGCCCTCAAGGTGGACGGCGTGGAAGCCACGGTGGAAAACATCAAGTCCGGCGACTACAAGGTATCCCGTCCCTTCAACATTGCCACCAAGGGCGAGGTGAGTGAGGTCGCGCAGGACTTCATTTCCTACATCCTCTCGGCCGAGGGTCAGGCCGTCGTGTCCGAGAACGGCTACATTCCGCTGGATGACGCCCCCGCCTATGCCGGCAAGCAGGTTTCCGGCAAGATCGTTGTGGCCGGTTCCTCCTCCGTCACCCCTGTGATGGAAAAGCTCAAGGAAGCCTACGCCGCCCTCAACCCCAACGCTGAAATCGAGATCCAGCAGAGCGACTCCACCACCGGCATGCAGAGCGCCATCGACGGCGTGTGCGACATCGGCATGGCTTCCCGCGCCCTCAAGGACAGCGAGCTGGAAGCGGGCCTGACCGGCACCACCATCGCCATGGACGGCATCGCCATCATCGTCAACCCCGCCAACCCGGTCGACAGCATGACCGTTGAAGAGATCGAGCAGATCTTCACCGGCGCCGTCACCACCTGGGAAGGCTTCCAGAAGTAAAACCATGAGCGGCAAGTTTCGTGAAACGGCCATGCGGTGCGTGTTCTGCGCTACCGCATGCGCCTGTATCCTGGCGGTTCTGCTGATTTGCTTCTTCCTTTTTGCCAACGGCCTGCCCTTCTTTGGCGAGGTCAGCCTGTGGGATTTCCTTACAGGCGAGAAGTGGAAGCCCGGCAACAACATCTTCGGGATTTTGCCCATGATTCTGGGCAGCGTGTATGTGACCGGCGGCGCCCTGCTTCTGGGCGCGCCGCTGGGCATCCTCGCGGCCATCTACCTGGTCAGGTTCTGTCCATCCCGCTTGTATCGAGTGCTCAAGCCTGCGGTGGCGCTGCTGGCCGGCATCCCTTCGGTGGTCTACGGCTTCTTCGGGCTGACGGCCATCGTGCCCTTTGTGAAGGAAACCTTCGGCGGGGACGGAAACAGCATGCTAACCGCGTGCATCCTGCTGGCGATGATGATTCTTCCTACAATCATTCTGCAGGCGGAATCCGCGATTCGCGCAGTACCCGAAAGCTATTTCGAAGGCAGCCTTGCCCTTGGGGCGACGAGGGAGGCCAGTGTGCTGCGCACGGTGGTTCCCGCCGCCAGAAGCGGTATTCTGGCTGCCATCATCCTGGGTGTGGGGCGCGCCGTGGGCGAGACCATGGCCGTGATGATGGTGGCGGGCAACCAGGCCCGTATGCCCAAGGGTCTTTTGAAGGGCATCCGCACTATGACGGTCAACATCGTTATGGAAATGGGTTACGCGGCGGATTTACACCGCGAAGCCCTCATTGCTACCGGCGTGGTGCTGTTTGTGTTCATTTTGCTGATTAACGCGCTGTTTTCGGCGCTCAACAGGAGGCAGGTGCAATGAAACGGGTTCGTTTGATGCTCCAAAACGCGGCGCGGTATCCGGGCTCGTTTCTGGTGCGCCTGCTGTGTGGGGCGGCAGCGCTGATCGTGGCTGGTGCGCTTGCGTTGATCATCGGCTACATCCTTATTACCGGTATCCCAAATCTCAAGCCCAGCCTGTTTGCGCTGGAATACAACAGCGAAAACGTGAGCCTGCTGCCCGCTTTGTTCAATACTGTCATCATGACGCTTCTGTCCCTGCTTCTGGCGGTGCCTCTGGGTGTGGGCGGGGCGATCTATCTGGCTGAATACGCCAATCGTTCTTCCAAGATCGTCAAGGCTGTGCGCCTCACCGCCGAAACGCTTGCAGGCATCCCGTCCATCCTGTATGGGCTGTTCGGCATGATGTTTTTTGTAACCTCGCTTCGGTGGAGCTACTCGCTTCTGGCGGGCGGAATGACGCTGGCGGTGATGATTCTGCCCCTCATTTTGCGCACCACGGAGGAAGCGCTCCTTTCCGTCCCGGACAGCTACCGCGAGGGTAGCTTCGGCCTGGGCGCGGGCAGGCTGCGCACGGTTACGCACATCGTGCTGCCCCCGGCAATGAGCGGCATTCTGGCAGGCGTGATTCTGGCTATCGGCCGCGTGGTGGGCGAAACCGCGGCCCTCATCTATACTGCCGGCACCGTGGCGGACTGGCCCAAGGGCGTGATGAGCTCCGGGCGCACGCTGGCGGTGCATATGTATGTGCTATCCGGCGAAGGTCTGCACGTAAGCGAGGCATCCGCCACGGCGGTGGTGCTGCTGGTGATCGTGGTGGGCATGAATGCCCTGAGCGCCTTCGCGGCCAAGAAACTGACAAGGGGATAGAGCATGGACAAGCTGAAAATCGAAAACCTCGATTTGTACTATGAGAAATTTCATGCGCTCAAGGGCGTCAACCTGAGCATTCCGCGCAACCGCATCGCGGCGTTTATCGGGCCGTCCGGCTGCGGCAAGAGCACGCTGCTCAAAACCCTCAACCGCATGAACGACCTGGTGCCCGGCTGCCGCGTGACCGGAAAGGTGCTGCTGGACGGCACCGACGTGCTGGCTCCGGATACCGATGTGAACCTGCTGCGCAAGCGCGTGGGCATGGTGTTTCAAAAGCCCAATCCCTTTCCCATGAGCGTGTACGACAACATCGCTTACGGCCCGCGCACGCATGGCATCCACGGCCGGGCGCGTTTGGACGAATTGGTGGAGCAGTCCCTCAGGCAGGCGGCCATCTGGGACGAACTCAAGGACCGGCTGCAAAAAAGCGCCATGGCGCTTTCCGGCGGCCAGCAGCAAAGGCTGTGCATCGCGCGCGCCCTGGCCGTTCAGCCCGAGGTGCTGCTTATGGACGAGGCGACATCTGCGCTTGACCCCATCTCCACCGGGAAAATCGAAGAGCTGGCGGTGGAGCTCAAGGAGCAGTACACCATTGTGATGGTTACGCACAACATGCAGCAAGCCCTGCGCGTAAGCGACCAGACCTCCTTTTTCCTGCTGGGGGAAATCGTGGAGACGGGCCCCACGGAAAAGCTGTTCTCCAACCCCCGCGAAAAGCGCACCGAGGATTACATCACAGGGAGGTTCGGCTGATATGCGCCGTCAATTTGACGAACAACTGGAAGAACTGGCCCGGGAGATGATCTCCATGGGCGCGATGATCGAAAGCGCCATCGACAAGGCGTGCGACGCGCTGATGCGCCACGACGTGGCGCTGGCCAAAAGCGTGATGGAGGCCGATCACCTCATTGACCAGAAGGAGCGTACCATCGAGAGCATGTGCCTCAGGCTTCTGCTGATTCAGCAGCCCATTGCCCGCGACCTGCGAAAGGTCAGCTCGGCGCTGAAGATGATTACCGATATGGAGCGAATCGGCGATCAGGCCGCCGACATCTGCGAAATCGTGACCATGATGGACGGCATGGAGGGCCTGGACAATCCCCGCCTGATGCGCGATATGGCACATGAAACCGTCGATATGGTACACAAGGTGATTGACGCGTACGTTGCCAGTGATGTACACTTGGCACAGGCGGTCATGGCGGCCGACGACGTAGTGGACGATCTGTTCATGCGCGTGAAGGCCGAGCTGATTGCGTTTTTGACACGCGATGCGACCCGGGGCCAGCAGGCGCTTGATATTCTGATGATCGCCAAATACTTTGAACGCATCGGAGACCACGCCGTAAACATCGGGGAGTGGGTGGAATTCTCCGTAACGGGTTCCTATAAGGGAGAAGAGCTTCAATGATCTACGTCGTAGAAGACGATCCAGGTATCCGCGAGCTGGAGTGCTATGCGCTCAGACAAGCGGGCTTTGAGGCGCGCGGCTTTGAGGAAGGACAGTCCTTTCTGGAGGCTGTGCGCGTTCAACTGCCCCAGCTGGTGCTGCTGGATGTGATGCTGCCCGGAGAGGATGGCAACCGTCTGCTGGCCAGGCTTAAGCAGGATTCCCGCACGCGCCGCCTGCCGGTAATTATGGTCACGGCGCGCGGAGAGGAAATGGACAAGGTACAGGGCCTGGATGGCGGCGCGGACGACTATATCGTCAAACCTTTCGGCGTGATGGAGCTGCTCAGCCGCGTGCGGGCTGTGCTGCGCCGTGCCAAGGATGAACAGCCACAGGCTGAGCTTGCTGTTGGCGATTTGCGCATGGACGTGGCACGCCACCGGGTTTTTGCGGACGGACGCGACGTAACCCTTACCCATATGGAATTTGAACTGCTGCGCTACCTGCTGATCAACCGGGGCATTGCGCTTACACGCGAACGCTTGCTGGATGCAGTGTGGGGCGTGGATTATCCCGGAGACACCCGCACTGTAGATGTGCATATGCGCACCCTGCGCGTAAAGCTGGGTCAGGCCAGCCGCTATCTGCAAACGGTACGCGGCGTAGGCTACCGATTGGAGGACGTGGATGCAGAAACGAATCTTTAGAGGTGCGCTGCTGCTAACACTGGCTACAGCGCTGGTGATAGGCCTGTTGTCGGCAGCAGTGTATTACCACCGCTCCGGTGAACAGCTGGAAAGCCAGCTCTGGCAGGAACTGGATATGCTTTCCACTTTGATGGAGCAATCCGCAGATCAGGATGCTGAGGAAGCGGCGCTCAAGGCGCTGAATATGCCCAACCGCCTGACGTGGATCGCGCCGGACGGCACGGTGCGCTACGATAACCAGAGCAACGCCGCAGACATGGAAAACCACCTTGGCCGTGAGGAAATCGCCCAGGCCAGTGAAACGGGAACCGGTTTCTCCAGGCGCTTTTCTCAGACGCTGCTGGAGGAACAGCTGTATTGCGCTCAAAGGCTGGAAGATGGAAGCTATCTGCGCCTGTCCGCCACGCAAAGCAGTCTAGCGGGTTCGCTATGGCGCATGGGCGGGGCGCTGGTGGCGGGCATCGCGGTGGTACTGATTGCGGCCGCCGTGCTCTCCCGCCTGTGGACACGGTCGCTGGTGAGGCCCATCAACGAAATCAACCTGGAAAATCCGTTGCAAAACCGTGTTTACGACGAGCTGACGCCCATGCTGCGCCGCATGGCGGAGCAAAACCGGCGCTTGGAAACGCAGATGCGGGAAATCGACGCGCGGCGCGGGGAACTGGAAACGATCATCGGCCATATGAACGAGGGACTGCTCATTCTGGATGCGCATCGCCACGTGCTTTTGATGAACGACAGCGCCCGTGCCATCCTGCATACGGGCCTCCCTGCGGATGGTAAAACGCCGCTTTCCGTGTACAACCGGTCGCAAACGCTGCTGGATACGGTGGAAAAGGCCATCGCGGAGGGCGGCGCGCACGCGGATATGAGTGCGGGCGGACGCGAATACCTGCTCACGGCCAGCACCGTGCGCCATAACGAGGGCCTGGTGGTGCTTCTGCAGGATGTGACCGAGCGCAACGCCTCCGAGGCGGCGCGCAAGCGCTTCACCGCCAACGTCAGCCACGAGCTGCGCACGCCGCTGACCACCATTTCCGGCTATGCCGAACTGATACAGAGCGGCATGACCGAACCCAAGGACATTCCGGTATTTGCCCGCAAAATCTACAACGAAAGCCGCCGCCTGCTCAAGCTGATCGAGGATATCATGCACCTGAGCAAGCTGGACGAGGGCTTCGCCGCGGGATGCCTGCGTCGGGTGGACCTGCTGGAGGCCGCCCGGACAGCGGTAGAGGAAAATGCCGAAGCCGCGGGGGATCGCAACGTGACCGTGCGCCTGACGGGCGAGAGCGTTTTCATCAATGCCGACCCGACGCTGCTTGATGAAATGCTGCGCAACGTCATCGAAAACGGCGTCAAATACAACCGTTTAAACGGCGAAGTGCAGGTGGAGGTAAGCCGCCTTGCGGATGGCGCGCGCGTGCGCGTGACCGATACGGGCATCGGCATTCCCCAGGAGCATCAGGATAAGGTGTTTGAGCGCTTCTACCGCGTGGATGGCAGCCGCTCCAAGCAGACGGGCGGCACGGGTCTGGGCCTGTCGATTGTGAAGCATGGCGCGGAATACCACCATGCCAAAGTTGAGCTGAACAGCGAGGTGGGCCGCGGCACAGAGGTGACCATGACCTTTCCCCTGGCCACAGACGAGGAACACGAAGCGTAACGAACAAAAAGGCGCTTCCGCCCGGATGGAGCGGAGGCGCCTTTTGTATTTATGCTTTCAGGAACAAAGAAAATCAGGCATTGCCGCCGGTTTCTCCCTCGTCGATGGGGTCCGGCTCCACGGGCCGCAGGTCCGGGCGGGTATCGTCCTCCCCGGCCGCATCCGGGCTGTCGGCCGCTTCACCGGCCTCGTTCAGTTCGCTCTCCCAGTCTGCGCCGTCCGGGGCGGCTTCGGTTTCCGGCGCATTGTCCTCGCCTTCCGGAGCGGACTCGCCCTCCGGCGCAGAGTCATCGCCTTCGGGCACGTCGCCCTCTGCCTCCACGCGAGCGTATCGCTGGGCACGCAACACGGTCAGCTGCTCATCCAGGGAACTCAGCTCGCTGAGCATGTCGCCCAGCGGCTGGGGCATGGGCTCGCCCTGCTGCCACAAGTCCAGCGCCCGGACGGGAATCTCGCTGAGCAGCTCGCGCCGCCGCGTTTCCAGATTGATTTCATTCAGCTTCTGATGGGCGTTGGTAGCCATGTTGCTGGCCCCCTTGCCCAATGCCTCCAAGCCTTTGAGAAACGCCATCTTTACGTTGTTACCCAAAGCTGCCATGCTTTAACACCCTTTCTTGTCTTTCGGTAGCGAAACAGGCCGGCGTGCGCCAAAAGCCCGGGCCTCCCCGCCGTGAAACGTCAATCCCACAACAGTCTACGCAGCCGTCCACCGGCAGATACCCCCCGCGGGCCGCGTGGAAAAACGTGCCTTCCCCCTGCCGTCCATTATACCATATTGTGGTCCGAACGCGGCCTTTCCAGCCGCCGCCAGCCGAAAAGTTTACAAAAAGCCTACCAATGCATCAGCAGCGCGTCGCTCTCACACACAAAGTGCGTGTGCTCAACGGGGAGGATCTCGCCATCCAGCTGCAGCCGCATGCCTGGCGAGGACAAGGTGCAGCTGCTTGCCCGGTAGTTGTGCGCCGGGGGATGCTTGAAGAGCGTTCCCATCATCAGCGAGGGCAGATAAAAGGGAATTTTCCAGCGGGGCACGGCATCCACCAACTGAATGTCGAACAGGCCGTCGGTCACGTCGGCCTTCGGCGTGATGGGAATCCCGCCGCCGATGAAGCGCCCGTTGCCCACCGAGCAAATCATGTAATGGCCGTCCAGCACCACGTCCCCACCGATCTCCACATGCATGGGAATGGGCCGGAAGGCCGAAATCGCACGCAGCACCCCATAGAGGTAGGAACCGATGCCGCTGAGACGCTTGCGTGCCGCGTTGGCAAAGTCCAGCACCATCACGTCGAATCCCGCGCCGCCCACGTTGAGAAAGAAGCGGTCATTCATCATGCCGCTGTTGACAGGGCGCGCAGGATGGGTCAGGATAAATTCCAGCGCCTCGCGCCATTCACGTGGCGTGCCGATGGTTTTGATAAAATCGTTGCCTGTGCCGGCGGGGACTACGCCCAGCGCTGTGCGCGTGTGCCGGAGGCCGGCGGCCGTTTCGGTGAGCGTGCCGTCGCCGCCGAAGGCGATCACGGTTTCCGCCCCGCGCCCGGCGGCCTCGCGCGCCAGCTCCGTGGCATGCCGGGGGTGGTCGGTCAGGTGCTTTGCAAAGTCGATGCCGTGGCTTTTGAGCAGCGCGGCCGCTTCCTCGCCGATGCGCAACGCGCGCCCCTTACCGGCCACGGGGTTGATGACAAGCTCGATCACGGCCATCCGCTCCTCTTTGGAAAAGCTGCTTTTCTGATCTATTCTACAACATTTGCGCTGAAAAGGGAAGATACGCGCGTATTGTCTTTTCGAAAAAAAAGAGGTACCATAGCCCTGCCGGCCTTTGGGCCTGGGCGGAAGGGAGGGGCCTCATGCGTTTTTTGCATCTGTCCGATTTGCATATCGGGCGCAGGCTCAATGGTTTCAGTCTGCTGGAGGACCAACGGACCGTGCTGGGCCAGGCGGTGAAACTGGCTGAAGAATGCGACGCAGTGCTGCTTGCGGGCGATCTCTACGACAAGCCCCAGCCCCCGGCGGAGGCCATCCGTGTCGTGAGCGATTTCCTGGTGGCGCTCCGTGGCCTGGGAAAGCCCGTCTTTGCCGTCAGCGGGAATCACGACGCGCCCGAACAGGTGGCTTATTGCCATGAGCTGCTGGGCCGGTGCGGAGTGTTTCTCTCTCCGGCCTTTGACGGGGCGCTGCATGGCCATACCCTGCGCGACGCGCATGGGGAGGTGCGCGTGTGGCTGATGCCGTTTTTGCGTCCCTCCGCCGTACGGCCATATTTCGAGAATGTGCGCACCTTTGAGGACGCGGTACGGGCGGCGCTGTCCACCGTGGCGCGGGAACCGGACATGAGGCATGTGCTGGTTGCGCATCAGTATGTCACCGGCGCCGCGACCTGCGATTCGGAAATCCTCTCGCTGGGCGGGACGGATCAGGTGCGCGCCTCGCTCTTTGACGGATTTGACTATGTGGCGCTGGGCCATTTGCATTCCCCGCAAAAGCTGTGCGGCGGGCGGGTGCGTTACTGCGGGTCGCCGCTGAAGTACTCACTGTCGGAGGAGCGGCAGCGTAAGGCCGCGCTGCTGGTGGACCTGGGGCCGGAGGGACTGCGCGGCGTGGAGGAGCACCCCTTTGCGCCCCTGCGAGATCTGCGCACGGTTCGGGGTGCGCTCAAGGATTTGACTGAGCCGGAATGCTTCAGCGAGGACTACGTCTATGCCGAGCTGACCGACGAGGAGGCGCTGGCGGACCCGGTGGGGGCGCTGCGCATCACCTATCCCAACCTGATTGGCATGCGGGTGCGCAACAGTCGCACAAACGACGGCCTCGCGCAGGCGGAAGCAGAGGTGGAAGCGGCGGAGAGACGCACGCCGCTGGAGCATTTCACGGCCTTCTACCAGATGCAGAATAACGGCACGCCGCCCGATGAGCGGCGGCTCCGCGTGATGCGGCAAGTGATTGAGGAAGCGGAGGCGAAACGGCATGAGGCCGGTCAGGCTTGAAATGAGCGCCTTTGGCCCCTATGCGGGGCTGGAGACGGTGGATTTTACCCTGCTGGGTGAAAGCGGCCTGTTTTTGATTACCGGGGATACGGGCGCTGGCAAGACCACGCTGTTTGACGCCATTTCCTTTGCGCTCTACGGAGTGGCCTCCGGCGGAACCAGGCGCCGCAGCGCCAAGAGCTTCCGCAGCGATTTCGCAAGCCCGGCGGACGAAACCTGGGTCCGATTTACCTTTGAAAGTGGCGGCCGGCGGTGGACCGTGCGGCGAAGCCCTGAATATCTCAAACCCGGACGCAAAACGCCGCGCCCGGCCGAGGCGGAGCTCGTCTGCGAGGATGGGACCGTTTATGCCCGCATCGACGCGGTCAACGCGGCGGTGGAGGAATTGCTGGGGCTGGACGCGGCGCAGTTTGCGCAGGTGGCCATGATCGCCCAGGGGGATTTTCTCTCCATTCTCCGTGCGGACAGCCAGAAACGCGCGCTGATCTTCCGCCGCATCTTTGATACCCAGCTTTATGAAGATATCACGCAGGTTCTGCGCGACCGTCGCGCTCAAGCGCAGGCCGGATTGGAAAAGGCGCAGGCCGCCTATGCCGCGCTCGCCGCACAGGCCGCCGCGGACAGCCCGCCGGAATGGGGGGAGCCAGCCTCCGCCAGCGTTTACGGCTCCCGGATGCTGGACGCCCTGCGCACGCAGGAGGCCGCCGACCGGGAAGCGCTGCAAGTGGCGTGCCGGATGCGCGAGCAGGCGCAGGGCGATCTGCGTGAGGCAGAGGCCGCTCTGGCCAATGCGCAGGCGCACAATCGGGGCGTAAAGAGCCTGGCAGAGAAGCGCGAGGAAACGCTTGCCCTGCGCTCGCAGAAGCCGGAAATGGACGCGCTGAAGGAGACGCTTGACCGGGCGCGCCGCGCCCGCGCCGTGCGCCGGTTGGAAGAGGCTGCCCAGCGGGAACAGGCACGGCTGGCTGCACTGGATGGGCGGATTCGGGAGCAGGAGGCCGCCGCCACGCAGGCTGAGGCCGCAGAGCGGAAAGCAGGGGAGCGCGCCGCGCAGGTACAGGCCTGGCAGGAACGCATGGAGGAACTGCGGCGCAAGCGGGACCGCCTTTCCGAGGTGCTTCCCCTGTTTGCCGCGCATCGAAAGGCGGCTGAAACGATGGAAAAGCGCGCCGCTGCGCTGGCCCGTGCGCTGGAGGCACGGGAGTCTGCGGCGGCCCGTTATGCGGAGGTGTCCGCCGCCTATCTGGCGGATCAGGCCGGCGTGCTGGCCGACCTGCTCCAAAATGGTCAGCCGTGCCCGGTGTGCGGCTCCCGCGAGCATCCCGCCCGCGCGAAGCATCTGGATGCCGCGCCTGATAAGGCGCAGGTGGACGCCGCCGCCGCCCGGCGAGACGAAACCGACCGCGTCGCCGGCCGGGCCGGAGAGGATTGCGCCGCGGCGCGAAGCGATCTGGAGCACCTGCGCGAGCGGCTGACCGGTGTGATCGGCGGCAGGACGCCCGATGACGCGCTGGAGGCGGAATGCCGGGAAAAGCACGCGCGCTTCAGCCGCCTGATCGACGAGCTGCGCCAGAGCATTGAGGAGGCGCAGCGCGGGCAGCAGGCGGCCCGCAGCGCCCTTGAGGCCGCCCGTGCCGTGCTCAGCGGCAGCCGGAGCGAGCGGGCGGCGCAGCAGGAGGCAGCTCAGACCGCGGCGGCGGCGTTTCAAAATGCGCTGGGCGACGAAGGTTTCGACGGCGAGGCCGCCTACCGTGCCGCGCTGGTGGAGGAACGGGAGGAAAACGCCATGGCAGCCCGCCTCACGCAGTATGGAAACGCGCTTTCGGCCGCGGAGGCGACATTGGCCAGCCTGGCCGCGATGTGGGAGGGCAAGCAGCCTGTGGACGGAGAGGCGCTCAAGGCCCGAACGGAGGCCCTCAGCGCCCGTGCCGAGGCGTTGCTTAGGCAGGAGAAGGAGGCGGATGCGCGCCTTTCGCATAACAGCCGGCTGCTGCCGCAGCTGGAGAAAGCAGTGCGGGAGGCGGGGGAGAAGCTGGAGGAATTCGGCGTGCTGGACGACCTGTACCGCACAGCATCGGGCAATGTGCGCGGAGCCAGGAAGATCCCGTTGGAAAACTACCTGCTGCAATACTATTTTCGCCGCGTAATTATCGCGGCCAATGCACGGCTGTCGCGCATGTCGGAAGGACGGTTCAGCCTGTGCCAGAAGCAGGAGGAAGGGCTGGGCGGCAAGGCGGGTCTGGCGCTGGACGTGCTGGACCGCCACACCGGCAAGGTGCGCGACGTGGGCACGCTCTCCGGCGGAGAATCGTTTCTGGCGTCGCTGGCCATGGCGCTGGGCTTTGCCGACGTGGTGCAGGCGCGGCGCGGTGGCGTGCGGCTGGATACGCTGTTCATCGACGAAGGCTTCGGCACGCTGGATGAGGAAAGCCTGCTTCGCGCGCTTCATGTGCTCCAGGAGCTGGCCGGCGGGCAGCGGCTGGTCGGCGTGATTTCGCACGTGGCCGCGCTCAAGGATTGCATAGAAAGGAAAATCGAGGTACGCGCCGCACCCGCGGGCGGCAGCACCGTGCATGTCGTATGCGGGGATTGAGGCTTGTCCGGCAGGAAGCAGGTATGGTATAATAGAAAAAAGACGGGTTTGCCAAAGCCCGGTCCAAAACAGAAAGGATGTGCGGTTCCCATGAAAAAGATGACGCTGCGCCTTGTGATGCTCGTAATGGCGGCCCTGCTGGCCTGCGCCCCTGCCCTGGCTGAGGTGGATGCCTTTACCAGCGCGTCGGTGACCGATTTCTATGGAGACAATGCCCTCACCGGCGATGAGCTGATGAATGCCATCAACTCCTTCTCCGGATTCTACCTGGTGTGCACCACCAACCCCGACGGCAGTGCCAACGCAGGCTACTTCATCTATGGCTGCGCGGAGCTGGACGGCAAGTATTACCTCAAGATGGGCCTGGCCGAGAACCAGAGCCGTCAGAATCTGCTGACCAACGGCGAAGGTCTGGCCGTGTATGCCGCCACGCCCGCCGGCGGCGAGGAGGATGAGCTCTACGCCGTGTCCGGCGCGCGGATGCGTTTCACCGTCGTGACCGATGCCGAGGTTCTGGCTGCGCTGGAGATCGAGGAGGGCGGCTCCACCATCCTGTGCGAGATCACCGAAACCAAGTCCCTGGGCTGATACCGCGGCTTTGGGCATGGACCGCTGACGACTGCGTCAGCGGTCCTTTTTGGTTGGCGTGGGGGAGGGGCCCCGCCTCTCCCACGAATTGCATCGGCCAAAACCTTGACAGCCGCCGCACAGGGGTTATAATAAGGGTTAGCGTCTGGACGCTGAAATGATCTTGCTTTCCTTGGGAATGCAGGAAGATGTGGAGGAAGAAGCGGTATGAACGTACAAATGAATCTGTCCCGGAATCTGAAAGACAAGCCGGCCGATGAGAGCAAGCTGGGCTTTGGCCACATCTTCACCGACCATATGCTTATGATCAACTACACCGACGGCAAGGGCTGGCACGACGCCCGCATCGTGCCTTACGGCAACCTTTCGCTGGACCCTGCCTGCCAGGTGCTGCACTATGGACAGGAGATCTTTGAGGGCCTCAAGTGCTACCGCACGCCGCAGGGCGGCTTCAACCTCTTCCGCCCCCGCGCCAATTTTGAACGTTTCGCCCGCAGCGCTGAGCGCATGGGCATGGCGCCTCTTCCGGTGGAGGACGGCCTTGAAACGCTGCTGGCACTTCTGGACGTGGACAAGGAATGGACCCCCCATCAGGAGGGCACCTCCCTCTACATCCGCCCCACGATGATCGCTACCGACAATCATCTGGGCGTATCCACCTCCAGCACGTATCTGTACTATGTCATTTTGTCGCCTTCCGGCGCTTACTACGCTTCGGGCCTGGCTCCGGTGGGCATCTATGTGGAGGATTCCTATGTGCGCGCCGTGCGCGGCGGCATCGGCTTTGCCAAGACCGGCGGCAACTACGCGGCCAGCATTCTGGCCGGCATGAACGCCAAGCACATCGGCTATGCGCAGGTGCTGTGGCTGGATGGCGTGCATCAGCGCTACATTGAGGAAGTGGGCGCGATGAACATGATGTTTGTCTATGAGGACCGCAGGATCGTCACGCCCGTCCTCAACGGCAGCATCCTTCCCGGCATCACGCGCGACAGCGTGCTCAAGCTGGGCAAGCACCTGGGCTATGAAACCGAAGAAGCCCGGATGGACATCCATGACGTGATCGCCGACATCAAGGCCGGCCGTGTGACGGAGGCGTTTGGCACCGGCACCGCCGCGGTGGTTTCTCCCGTGAACAAGATCCGCTTCCAGGGCGAGGAGATCGGCATCGGAGACGGCGGCATCGGCCATATCACCCAGCAGCTGTACGACGTGCTCACGGGCATCCAGTTCGGCAAGACGGAAGATCCCATGGGCTGGGTTGTCCATCTGAAATAAATCATACACCTGAGCAGAGGGGAAAGGGGGTCGCCGCGTGCTCAGAGAAGTGACCCTTCATGCGGATTGGTGCGAGATGACCATGAGCATGATGCGCGAAAAACAGTTTGAGGCATGCGAGCGCCGCCTTTTTGCCCATCCTGGGGTGGGGTTGTTTGCGCCGGAGGCCACCGAGGCGGATGCGCAGGCCCTGCTGGCCGGCTCGTTTGACGATGTGGGCGGCAAGAGCCGCCATACGCTGGCGACGCTGGAAGGGCTGCGTGCCGCCGTGATGGAGCGTCTGCCCAAGGAGGCGCTCTATATCAGCGCGGGCGAGATGCAGCTGGTGGAGCACCTGCTCATCAACGACGGCGAGCTGCTTTTGGGCGACTGGGATGATCTGGGCGCGGCGGAAGCGCTGGTCAGCCGCCTGTGGTGCAGCTTTCATGCCGAGGGCGATGACTGGACGCTGCTTTTGCCACAGGCGTTGCATGATCCACTGGCGCGCGCCATCGCTGCGGAAGAAGCGCAAGGAGCGCGCGAGCGCCTGCTTCGCTATGACGCGACCATCCATGGCCTGCTCTATATCGCGGGGCTGTTGCACTCGGCACAGCCGATCGGCTTCTTCATGCACGACGTGATGCGCGAGGATGGGCCCCTTGCCATGCAGATCGCCCGGCGCTATCTGCAGGCTTCTTTCGAATACGTCACCGACGCCAATGGCGATTTGATCCTCCTGCATCCGGGCCTGGCCGACCCTTACCGCCTGGTGGGCGGCGAGCGCGCGGATGGTGGCATCTTTACGCTGGAACTGTCCCAGGAGATGATCGCCGGGGGCATGAACGGCATCCTCCCGGAGGAGCAGCCGCTCAACGAGGCCCTGTGCGGTGCGCTCAACGGTGCTCTTCGCCCCGAATACGAGCTGGGCGAGGCTGCCGAGGATCTGCGCATGCTGGCTAAGCAGGGCGTGGGACTGAAGGAAATGGAGAATGTGATGGCCTCGATGCTGGCGGTTCTGCCGACGCGGGCCATGAAGGACGCGCTGGAACGCCTCTATCTGTGCACGCCGCACTGGATGGGCCTGAAGACGGCGCTTTCGCACTGATGAGAAGATGAAACGCTATGATTTTACCGTGCCGGAAAACGCGCAGGGAACAAGGCTGTTTCCCTGCGCCTGCCGGATGCTTCCGCAGGTTCCGGCTTATGCGTTGCGCCGCGCTTTTCAAAAACGAGATGTGAAGGTCGATGGCCATCGGGTGGACCTCTCCGCCATGGCCAGCCCCGGTACGCAGGTGTGCATCTATACCGACGAGGCACGGGTCAAAACCGTGCCTGTTGTCTATCAGGATGAAAATGTGCTGGTAGCGGTCAAGCCCGCGGGCGTCAGCTGCGAGCCGGACCGCAGGGGCGGCAAGACGTTTCCCCAACTCCTGTGCGAACAGCTCGGCCCCGGAACTGCCGAGCCGCTACTTTGTCACCGCCTGGATAACCCCACGGAGGGATTGCTGATGCTGGCCCGCACGCCGGAGGCGCAGCAGGCCGCACAGGATGCGTTCCGTCGGGGCGAGGTGCGCAAGGAGTATGAGTGCCTTGTACGCGGCACGCCCAGTCCGCACCATGCGGTGCTGGAGGCCTGGCTTGTCAAGGACGCGCTCCACGCGCGCGTGCGGGTGCTCGCCCGCGAGGCGGAGGGGGCCAAGCGCATCATAACCGAATACGACGTACTGGAGCGGGGCGACTGCGCCCGCCTGCGCGTCAGGCTGCACACGGGCCGCACTCATCAGATCCGTGCGCATATGGCTTTCATCGGCCATCCGCTTCTGGGCGACGACCAGTATGGCGACCGGGATTTCAACCGCGCGATGAAGGCCCGTCGGCTTATGCTATGCGCCGTGTCGCTCACGCTGCAAACCTCCGGGCCGCTGGCCTACTTAAATGGGCGTACCTTTACCGCAGCCCCCTCGTTTTGATGGGAGAAGAAGCACATGCATGACAAGCCCGTTTCTCTGATTGCCATGGACATGGACGGCACACTGCTGGATTCGCGTCAGCGCCTCACACCGGGAAACCTGGCGGCGTTGCGAAAGGCGCAGGCAGCCGGGATTCACCTGGCCATCTGCAGCGGCCGCCTGCCCGGCGATGTGGCCATGTTCCTTGACGAAGCCGGCCTGCCCGACTGTGCCATCCTGTCGCTCAATGGAGCCTATTGCCTGAAACGATGTATGGAGGGCGAGTTTTTCAACCATCCTCTTGAGAACGCCACGCTGGAAGCGGCAGTGGCGATTCTGCGCCGCGCACGCTTTCCCTTTGGATGCTTTGCCCAGAATCGCCTGGCTATCTTCAAGGGCGATTTTCAGGTGGATGACGATTTTTGGGGCACGTATACCTGCGGCCGCTTCGCTCCTCAATATCTCTATGGCATGGCGGGGCTTGACGCCCTGCGCGCGCAGGGGGTGAATAAGCTCCTGTGCATGGCTCGGGATGAGGAGAAGCTGGAGCGCGTCCGGCAGGCGCTGTCTGCCCTGCCCGGATTGGATGTAACCAGCTCCTGGAGCATGAATCTGGAACTGATGCCCGCGGGAGTGAACAAGGGCATGGCGGTGGCCGCGCTGGCGCAAAGGCTGGGCATCGGACCTGAGAGCGTGATGGCGCTGGGCGACTACGACAACGATGTGAGCATGCTTTCGTATGCGGGGGTGAGCGTGGCCATGGCAAACGCGAGCGAGCGGGCGCGCGCGGCAGCCCGATACCGTACCCTCAGCAATGACGAGGATGGCGTGGCCCATGCCATCCAGCGATATGCCCTGGCACAGGCGCTTGACTGTCAGGGGATGGAAAAGTAAGAAAAGCTGCCATGGGGCAAGAAAGGGACTCGCGAAGATCGTTCGCGGGTCCCGTGCCATATAGCGCATGCCCCGGCCCGCTTTATGCATACCCTGCCATATGCGGGGAGGGATGCTTGCATGGCGAAAAACGGCGGCGCCGCGGGAATGGCGGCGTGCCTGGGCGCGATCGTGGGGGCCGGATTTGCGTCCGGGCGGGAAGTGGTCGCCTTTTTTACACGCTACGGTGTGCACGCCCGGTGGCTGATTCCGCTGTCGGCCATGACGCTGGCGCTGCTGTGCGCCCTGTGCATGGACGTTGCGCGACGGCGCGGCACGGATCGCTGGTGGGACCTGTATGAAGGCATGCCTCCGTGGGTGCGCATAGGCGCGCGCCTGTGTGCTGCCATGATGCTGGCAGTGACGGGCGGCGCCATGATTTCGGCCTCCGGCTGGCTGGCCATGCTGCTGTGGGCAAGCGAATGGGCATATCCCATCGGCGCGGTGGGCACACTGTTGACAGCATGGATGGTCGGGCGGCGCGGCCTGAGAGCGTTGGGCTGGATCAGCGGACTGCTGATGGCGGCGCTTGTGGCCGCGCTGCTGGCCGTGCGCATGGACGGAAGCGCGGCCTCTGCCGCACTGCTTTCACGCGAGCCGGAAGCCCTTTTCCGGGCAGCGGGGCGCGCCGTTGCTTACGCGTCCATGAACCTTGCACTGGCCATTGGGGTAGTATGCCGCTGCGCACAGGGAACGGCGCGCCGGACGGCGTTTCTGTGCTCGGGACTGGGCGTGACGTTGGCCGCGCTGCTTATGCTCAGCGACAGCGTATACCAGCGGCAGCCGGGCCTGCTGGGCGAGGCTTTCCCCATCGTGCGGCTGCTGGCGCAGTTTGGACGGACCGGCTTTCTCATCAGCGCGGGGCTGCTGTTTCTGGCGGTGTTTACGTCGCTGGCGGCGGTGCTGTGCGCACTGGACGGGGCGGCGCAGGGGTGCGGCCGATCCCTGCGTGCCGCATTGACCCTGGGACCGCCGCTGGCGGTATCGCTGGTGGGCTTTAAAGGCATTGTGGATGGCCTTTACGCTCCCGCCGGGCTGGCCTGTCTGATGCTGGTATTTGGCCCGTTGCTGTGGGCGCGCCGCAAACTGCCCCTTGACAATCCGCTTCCCATACAGTACGATAGAAAAAACGTACAAACGATTGCACAAGGGAAAGGAGACCGCTGTGATGAGCTTTGAGATTCATCCCTGGAAGGTTGTGGAAACGGGACTCGACAAGGAGCGCATGCGCCTGTCCGAAAGCCTCACCTCCACGGGAAACGGCTATATGGGCATGCGCGGAAACTTTGAGGAAGACTACACAGGCGACACCCATCTAGGCACCTACATCGGCGGCGTGTGGTTTCCCGACAAGACGCGGGTGGGCTGGTGGAAAAACGGATATCCGCTGTATTTCGGCAAGGTGATCAACGCCGTGCGCCTAAACGGCATCCATGTGGAGGTGGATGGCGAGACGCTGGATTTGAACACTGCGCAGGTAGAGGCGTTTTACCGGGAACTGGATATGCAAAACGGCCTGTTTTTGCGCCGCTTCACCGTGCGCACGGCAGGGGGCAGCGTGCAGGTGGAGGCGGAGCGCTTCGTATCGCTGGCGCAGAAGGAACTGCTGGCCGTGCGCTACCGCCTCACGCCGGATTATGACGCACACGTGGTGATGCGCCCGTATCTGGATGCCAACGTGCGCAACCTGGACAGCAATTATGAAGAAACCTTCTGGGATATGCTGGAGGAAGAAGAAACCGAGGATGCGCTGGCCCTTTTGACCAAAACGAAGGAGAATCCCTTCGGCACGCCGCGCTTTGCCGTCAGCGCCGCCATGAGCTGCTGGGCGGATGGGCTGGAAATGGCCGGACGCAGGCTGGACAGCGGGTATGTGGAAACCCGCTACGAGGGGGACGTGGCGGCGGGTGAGGACGCCGTTATAGAAAAGTACGCCCTGTGCTTCACCAGCCGCGACTATGACGAAAAGGTGCTGAGCACCCTGTCGCTCAAGGCCGCCGCGCGCGCTCGCGAGGTGGGGTATGACGCGCTGCGCGATGCGCACACCGCGGCCTGGCGCGACCGCTGGGCGGGCTGCGACGTGACCATTCAGGGCGACGACGCGGCCCAGCAGGGCATCCGCTTCAACCTCTTCCAGCTGCTCAGCACCTATTCGGGCGATGATGCGCGCCTCAACATCGGACCCAAGGGCTTCACCGGCGAAAAATACGGCGGCGCCACCTACTGGGATACCGAGGCATACTGCCTGCCGGTCTATATGGCCATCGCCGGTCAGGACGTGGCCAAGCAGCTGCTGCTCTACCGCTGGCTCCAGCTGGACGGCGCCTACCACAACGCGCGGCAGCAGGGCCTGAAGGGCGCGCTGTATCCCATGGTGACCTTTACCGGCGTGGAGTGCCATAACGAATGGGAGATCACCTTTGAGGAGATCCACCGAAACGGCGCCATCGCCCATGCCATCTTCAACTATGCCACCTATACCGGCGACATGGACTACATGCTGCGCGAGGGATTGGACGTGCTGTGCGGCGTTGCCCGATTCTACACCGACCGCGTGCATTTTTCCAATCGACATGGCAAATACATGATTCATGGCGTCACTGGCCCCAATGAATATGAGAACAACGTCAACAACAACTGGTACACCAACCGCATCGCGGCCTGGAGCATTGGGCTGTTCGTCACCCAGGCGCGCCGTGCGTCGCAGGAGCGCCGCCGGGAGCTGGCCATCACAGAGGACGAGCTTGCGCACATGGTTGACGTGGTGGAAAAGATGTACTATCCGGAGGATGCGGAACTGGGCATTTTTGTGCAGCATGACACCTTCCTGGACAAGGAACTGATGCCCGCCTCGGACATTCCCGCCGGGGAGCGGCCCATCAACCAGCACTGGTCGTGGGACCATATCCTGCGCAGCTGCTTTATCAAGCAGGCGGATGTACTGCAGGGATTGTACTTCCTCAATCATCTCTACGACGTGGAGACCATTCGCCGCAACTTTGATTTCTATGAGCCCATGACCGTGCATGAGAGCAGCCTGTCGCCCTGTGTACACAGCATTCTGGCGGCTCAGCTGGGATATCGCCAGAAGGCCGTGGAGATGTATCAGCGCACCGCCCGCCTCGACTTGGACAACATCAACAACGATACCGACGACGGCCTGCACATCACCAGCATGGCCGGCAGCTGGCTGGCCATAGCGCACGGCTTTGCGGGTATGCGTACCACCGACGGCCTGAGCCTGTCGCCGTTTTTGCCTGATGCCTGGCAGGGCTATGCCTTCCAGTTCCATTACCGCGGCCGCGTGATCCGCGTGAGCGTGCGCCCGGGCCAGGCACTGGTGGAGCTGCTTGAGGGAAAACCGCTGAAAATGACCCTCTGCGGCCAGGAGCAGACCCTTTCCGATTCGATCTCTCATGCGCTCTGAGGCGCACCCCCTTTCCGCCTCCCGCATAGGATGCAGTATCATGCATCGGCGGGAGGCGGTTTTTTTGCTGAGAAAACTGTTGGTGGCCGGCGGCGATGGCCGCATGCTGCGCATGGCGCGCATGCTGGCCGGGGACGGGTTCGCCGTATCCACTTTGGGCCTGGTTTCCGGGGATGAGAAAGAGGCCGGTATCGCGCCGGCGGAGGCCCTGCTCTTTCCCTACCCCTTCGCAGTCCGGGACGGGCGCGTTCCCACACTCACGGGATTGACCCTGCATCCGGAAGATGTGCTGGAAAGTGCGCGGCCGGACGCGGTGCTGCTGGCGGGCGCGGGCCTGGGAGCCTGCCTGGAGGCGCCGGAGACACGTGCGAAGCGGTTCCGGATGTTCCTGTATGAAAGCAGTCCGACCTTCCTGGACCGCAATGCGGACCTGTCCGCCGAGGGGGCGCTGGTACAGGCGATGGGCCGCACCGGAGACGCGCTGCCGGATATGACGGTGCTGGTGACGGGCTATGGGCGGTTTGGCCGCGCGCTGGCGGTAAAGCTCAAGATGCTGGGCACGGACGTATGGGTGGCCGCCCGCCGCGAGGAACAGCGCCTTGCCGCCAGAAGCGACGGCATGCGCGCCGCGTCCCTTGCGGAGTTGCCTGCCCTGATGGGCCGGGTGGACATGGTGCTCAATACCATCCCTGCCCGCGTACTGGGGACGGAGACGCTTGCTGCTCTGCCCAAGGGCGCGTGGCTTTTGGAACTGGCCAGCGCCCCCTATGGCTTTGATCGCGACGCAGCCGCGGCGATGGGGCTGAACGTCGAGGTCCTGCCCGCCTTGCCCGCACGCTACGCACCCAGGAGCGCTGCGCGCGCACTCAAACAGGTCAGTATGGAATTGCTCCGGGAGGCTTCGCTATGAAAAAGACCAGCATCGGATTTGCCATGACGGGTTCCTTTTGCACCTTTGAACGGGTGCTCAAGCAGATGGAGGCGCTGGTGCGGCGCGGATATGAGGTGGTGCCTGTGCTGTCCTTTAACGCTGGAATGCTGGATACGCGCTTCATGACGGCGGAGCACCTGCGCGCCCGCATCGTGGAGATCACCGGCAACGAGCCCATCGATACATTGGCCGGGGCCGAGCCCATCGGCCCAAAGAAGATGACCGACGTGTTCCTTATCGCCCCGGCCACGGGAAACAGCCTGGCAAAGCTGGCCGGCGGTATCTATGATACGCCCGCTTTGCTGGGCGCCAAGAGCCATCTGCGCAACGACCGGCCCCTGGTGCTGGCCGTGTCCACCAATGACGGTCTGGGTGCGGCGGCGCAGAATATCGGCCGCCTGCTCAACGTGCGAAACATCTACTTTGTCCCCTTCGGCCAGGATGACCCGGTGAAAAAGCCCCGGTCGCTGGTAGCGGATTTCAGCCAGATTCCGCGCACCATCGCAGCGGCTCTGTCCGGTGTGCAGATGCAGCCCATGCTGTCTTACGGCGCAGAGGGAGAGGCCCCTACCTTGCATTAAACCAGTCATCTCTGTCAAAACCTGTCCTGCATGGGGAAATGTTGTAACAAACTTGCAATAAAATTGATTTCGTTGTAAACTATACGATGCAAAAGAATCGCCGGAAGGAAGTGACCGCCATGCGAAAAATGCTGTGTATCCTGCTGTTGCTGCTGGCGTTGGCTGCACCTGCCCTGGCTCAGACCCAGGTGGACGAGGTACGTACGCAGATCGGGGAGAATTATGTGGCCTATCCCCAGCTCACGGGCATGGCGGACGAGGCCGTGCAGAAAAAGATCAATGACGACATCGTGCTTTCCTCCGGCGTGGCCAATCATCTGGTCACGCTGGCCACGCTGGGGGACAGCCCCTGGGGTTTGAAGGTGGACTACCAGGTAAAACTGCTGGGTGAGAACGTGTTTTCCGCTGTGATCAACGCCCAGGGTAAAATGCCGGATGGTCATGAAGGACAGGCCTATTCCGCCCTGACCTATGATCTGGCTACCGGCGAGCGGCTCACGCTGGACGCGCTTTTTGAGGACGTGGATGCGGCGGTCGCGTGGATGGAGGCTGCCGCGGAGGAAAGCCTGGGGCAGGAACTGAGCGGCTATATGGAATACAGCGATATCACGCCCCTGCCGCGAGAGGCCTTTACCTTGGATGCCGACGGCATTACCTTCTGGTATCCGTCCGATCAGCTGCGCCTGATGAGCGGCTACAGCGGCGCCTGCCAGTTTTTCTACAGCGAGCTTGCGCCGTTCCTCCTGACGGAGGAGGATGCCGTGCCCGCACAGATCGGCGCGGTACAGGCCCCTCTGTCCCAGCAGGAAGCCCGCAAGGCCATCGAGGCCGCGGTTACCGAGGGCAAGCTGCCCCATGTGCCTGTTACGCTGGGCGACCGCATGACCGACGTGGTGGACCGCTACCGCCTGCTGCGAACGCCGGACGAGTTTCCCGGCGGGCGCTATTATGTGCTGGAAGACCCGGCCTTCCGCGAGATACTGGTCATCTCCGACGCCATTCAGAGCGGCTATGGCGCGTCCGTGGTAGAGGGTGTACAGATGCGCCGCGGCGATCTGTGCGGCCTGCTGATTGGACAGGCTGTGCGGGAGGACTGGCACGCCATTTTGGACGAGCCCGATGAAACCATGACCTTTACCGACAGCATGGCCTATGACTACGGCCTGCCTGTGGGCGAAAGCGATATTTATCATTTTGGGGAGCACGAGCTCAGGCTTCACGCCGATACGGACGGCGTGCTGCGTGCCGTGCAGCTTGGCAAGTAACGGAGGAAAGGACATTCATGGCAAAGAGCAAAAAAGCCGCCGCACAATATGAATCGGGTACGCTGGCGGCGTTCGCGGTGGCGGGCATCCTGCTCATCGCGCTGGGCGTGGTATCGCTCCTGGCGGTGGTGGGCGGGCTGAAGGGCACGCTTTTCTCCATGGTGAAGCGCGTCATGCAGGGCCTGGGCGGCGGACTTTGCCTGGGCGTGAGCGTGATGCTGATCTGGGCAGGGGTGCTGGTGGCATTTTCCTCCGGCCGCAGTATGCCCAAGCGGGGATTTTTGCTCTTTACGCTGCTGTTTTTTTCTGTGCTGGGCATCATCGATCTGGTCAGCCGCGTAGGACAGGATACGCTTCCCGCCTACCTGGTCAAGTATAACAATCAGGCCGCGCTCCCCACAACGGAAGCGTCGGGATACTGGAACATGATTTGCGCTGCCTTTAACGTGTGCGGCTCCAGCGGTGCATTTGGCGGCGCGCTGGGCATGGTGCTGGGCTGGCCGGCCTGGACCTTTCTGGGCACGGTGCTCGGCACGGTGGCGCTGGGCGCGGTCTGTGCGGCCTGTGTGCTGCTGGTTTCCCGTTTTGACATGATACAGATGGTGGAAAGCGTGCGCGACGGCTGGCAGGCACGAAGGCAGAATATTCAGCAGCAGCGCGCCCAGCGCGAATACCAGGAGCAGCTGGAGGACCAGCGCCTTAAGGAGCAGGAGGACGATCGCCGCATGCTTTCGCCCGCTTTCCGACGCCGGGGGGAGGCGGGAGCCCCTGCACAGGAAGCGCCGGTCTATCCGCCCTATGGCAGCATGCTTATGCAGCCGCCGCCCATGCCCCAGGGAGGGATGCCGGTCTATCCCTATGGCATGCCGCCGGTATATCCTCAGCCGCCCGCGCAGCCGGAAATTTATGATGAATTGATCATTCCGGAGGGACGGCAGCTTCCCTGGCGCAAGGCCGAGGGAAAGGGCAAAAAAGAGAAGAAAGAAAAGCAGTATCAGACCCGCATGACCTTTACTCCCAGTGAAATGGGAGCAGATACCACGGAAACCCCACTGCCTGATACGCTGATTATGTCCGCGTCCAAGCGCAAGGCCATGGACCGCATCGAGGAAATCCGCCGCCGCAAGGCGGAGATCGCCGGCAGCGTGGGGGAGGACGGGAATACGGCGCCGTATGCCGAAGTGCCGCCGCAGATGGCGCCCACCCCTATCGTACCGGTCGCGCCTGCGCAGGCCCAGCCCAATCCGCCCGCTGCGCAGGAGCCTGCGGCAGCTCCGCAGGCGTCACAAACCGTGCCGCAGCCATCCCAGGCAGAGCCCACAGAGGACCGCAATGCGGCCTACAAGCGCCCTGCCGGCCAGCCCAGGCCTGAGCCGCCTGCCAATGAGCCCCGTCCCGTGCAACATACGCCCTATGCCTATCCGTCCATCGACCTGCTGAACGCGCAGCAGCGGCACGCCACTACGGATACCCGTGCCCAGGACACGGCAGATGCCACCCGGCTGGAAAAGACGCTGGAGAGCTTCGGCATTCCCGCGCGCGTGCAGCGCGTGACCCATGGTCCCGCCGTCACCCGCTTCGAGCTGGGGCTGGTATCAAGCGGCGTCAACGTCAAGCGTATCATGAGCATTGCCGACAATATCGCTCTGGACATGGCGGCCAACGGCGGGGTGCGCATCGAGATTCCCATTCCCGGCACCAACCTCTTTGGCGTGGAAATTCCCAACAAGGAAATTCAGAGCGTGTCGCTGGCTGAGGTGCTCTTAAGCCCCGAAATGCAATCCGCCAAGTCACCCCTGGCCGTGGCGCTGGGCCGCGACATCGCGGGACGCGCCGTCATCTGCGATCTGGCCAAGATGCCGCATCTGCTCATCGCCGGTCAGACGGGCAGCGGCAAATCCGTCTGCATCAATGCCATCATCAATTCCATTCTGTTCCGCTCCTCGCCGGAAGAGGTGCGCATGATCATGATCGACCCCAAGGTGGTCGAGCTGCAATGTTACAACGTCGTGCCGCACCTGCTTATCCCCGTGGTGAGCGACCCGCACAAGGCCGCCGGCGCGCTGCAATGGGCCGTGGCCGAAATGCTGGACCGCTATCACAAGATGCAGTCCAAGAACGTGCGCGAGCTCTCCGCCTATAACGCCAAGCTCGGCCCCGGCGAGGAAAAGCTTCCCCGCATCGTCATCATTATTGACGAGCTGGCCGACCTCATGCTCGCCTGCAAGAAAGAAGTGGAAGAGAGCATCATCCGCATTGCGCAGCTCGCGCGTGCGGCAGGCATCCACATGGTTGTGGCCACGCAGCGCCCCACCGTGGATGTCATCACCGGCCTCATCAAGGCCAACGTGCCCTCGCGCATCGCCTTTGCGGTATCTTCCAGCATCGACAGCCGCACCATCCTGGACCAGAACGGCGCGGAAAAGCTGCTGGGCCGGGGCGACATGTTCTACTTCCCCACGGGGGCCAGCGCGCCCATCCGCGTGCAGGGCTGCTTCCTGAGCGACGCGGAGACGGAGCGCGTGGTGGGTTATATCGCCCAGCATTCGCACGTGGACTTTGACCCCAATGTAATTGAGGCCATGGAGAGCGACGACGGCGCGGGCGGCCCCCTGGCGGACAATGACGAAGAAAGCGGCGCGGATGACCGCCTGCTGGAAGCCATCGACATGGTGATTAATGATGGACAGGCCAGCATCAGCATGCTCCAGCGCCGCATGAAGATCGGCTACGCCCGTGCCGGCCGTCTGATCGACGACATGGCCGCGCGCGGCATCGTGAGCAAGTCCGTGGGCAGCAAGCCCCGCGAGGTGCTCATCAGCCGCGAGGAATTTGAGAAGATCAAGGATACATTGGTGTAGGAGTATTTCTGGACAATATGGAAGAAACAAAACGTCCCGGCGAATCTCGCCGGGGCGTTTCCCATGCACATGCGTATCGCATGGCTTTGTAAAGATGAATTACTGCTCCTTCTTGGTGGCGTAGGCCGCAACCAGAGCCAGGGCCAGAACGGCGCCCTTCACGGCGGGCAGCACGTAGTAGGGCACGGCGCAGATGGTCAGGCCGTTTTCCAGCGTGGACACCAGCATGGCGCCAATCAGCGTGCCGAGCGCGTTCGGCTTCTCCGCACCGCCCACGGAACGGCCTACGAATACGGCGGCCAGCGACTGCATCAGGTAATCGTCGCAGCACATGACCTGCGCGGAAGAGCCGCGGGAGGAGACCAAAATGCCGCCGATGGCGATGAACACCGCGGTGATCATGCCGGCCAGGTAGCGATAGCCCTTGACGTTGATGCCGCTGAGCTTGGCAGCCTGCTTGTTGCCGCCCATGGCGTAGATGAAGCGGCCATGCTTGGTGTACTCCAGGAAGATGTAGGCCACCAGCACGCACGCCAGCATGATGATGATCAGCCAGGGCTCGCGGCCGATGGCGCTGAAGGAAGCCTCCAGCTTGGTGCGCACGGGGGAAGCGCCGCTGGGCAGGCGCATGCCGGTGGAGACAGCGCCGCCGCCGATATACCACTGGCCCAGGCCCTGATGCACGAACATCAATGCGCAGGTAGCCAGCATGTCGGGGATTTTGCAGACCAGAATGAGGAACATGGTCAGCTGATACATCACCAGTGTCACGAGGATGCACACCGCGACACAGGCCCACAGCGGCAGGCCGTACCACAGGTACATGCTCACGAACACATACGCCGAGCAGCTGGCCAGCGTACAGGCCGACATGTCAAAGCCGTCGGGGGCCATGGTCACCGTGGCCGCAATGCCGAACACCGTGGTGATGGACATGGCGCGCAGGATGTTGATCATGTTGTTGACGGACATGAAGCGGTTGCCCTTGAGCAGGGTGAACACCACAAAGCACAGCACCAGCGTGATGACGGCCGCCCAGTCCAGCAGGAAGCGGAGGAAAGTCTTGTTTTGCTTTGTCGCCAGCGGATTTGGTTTCAACGTTGCTTGCATAACGGAATGCCCTCCTGTTATAGCCTGCCCTGCGGTCAGGCGTACTTTGTGGTGCTGCCCACGGCGTAGTGCATGATCTCATCCTCGTTGGTTTTGGCGGTTTCCAGCTCCGCCATGATGTGACCATCATAGAGCACGTAGATACGGTCCGTGATGGACAACAGCTCGGAGTTTTCACACGAGGCATAGATCACGCTGCTGCCGCGCTTGGTGATGTCGTTGATCAGACGGAAGATGTCCTGCTTGGCGCCCACGTCCACGCCCTTGGTCGGCTCGTCGAAGATGTACACGTCGCAGTCCGCGGCCATCCATTTGCCCACGGCCACCTTCTGCTGGTTGCCGCCGGAAAGATTCTTCACGTACTGCTTGATCGACGGGGTGGCGATGCCCAGGTCATTCACGTACTGGCGCGCATTGCTGTCCACCTTGTTTTTGAGGATGAACGACGCTTTGCAAAAGCGGCTCAGTGAGGCGGCGGAAAGGTTGAAGCTGACATTTTCATTTACCAGCACGCCTTCCTTGCGCCGCTCCTCGGGTACCAGAGCAATGCGGCTTTTCACCGCGTGAGAGGGATTCTTGATCTTCAGTTCCTCGCCGTTTAGGCGCACGGTGCCGGCCGTGCGTTCGTAGGCGCCGAAGATGGTCTTGCACAGCTCGGATTTGCCGGCTCCGACCAGGCCCGCGATCCCCACGATTTCACCCCTGCGCACATAGAAGGACACATCGTTGACCTTGCCGTCCGCGCCGGAAAGGTTTTCGACCTCGAACACCTTTTCGCCGATGGGCACGTGCTCTTTCGGGAAGTTTTCCTCAAACGAGCGGCCCAGCATCTTTTCCACAATCTCGCGGGTGGTGGTCTGGGGCGTGATGGGGGAGGTATCCACGATTTCGCCGTTGCGCATCACGGTGTAGCTTTCACAGATCTGGATGATCTCGTTGATGCGGTGGGAAATAAAAATAATGGCGATATTCTCCGTTTCCTGAAGGTGCTTGACCAGCCGGAAAAGCTCGGCGGTTTCCGTGTCGCTAAGCGGAGCGGTCGGCTCGTCAAGGATCAGGAAATTGCATTCGTTGGCTATGGCTCTGGCGATCAGGACCATCTGCTTTTGCGCAAGGGACAGGTCCTGCACCAGCGTACGCACGTTTACATTGATATTCAGCCGGTCCAGCACGGCCTTGGCCTGCGTGCGCAGCTTGGGCCAGTTGACGAGGGGATTGCTGCCGGCGCTCATGACCATATCGTTGAGCATGACGTTTTCGGCAACCGAAAGCGTGGGGACCAGCGCCATGTCCACCTCCTGGTAGACGATCTGAATTCCCAGCTTCTTGGCGGCCATGGTGGAGCGCAGCTCGACGGGCTTGCCGTTGAGGTACACTTCGCCTGTATAATCCGGATTCGCACCCGCAAGGACCTTCATCAGGGTGGACTTGCCCGCTCCGTTGGCGCCTACGAGCGCGTGAATCTCACCGGTGCTGACTTCAAAGTCTACATTGGTTAACGCCTTTACACCGGGAAATTCGATGGATACCTTGCGGGTTCCAAGTGTTAGTTTGTCCATGGATTTCCCTCTTCTCTCATTCACTACAAGCGGTCGGGAGGCTTTCAGGGAAGAAGCGCCGGAGCAAATACTCCGACGCTTCTTTGTCAAGAAACATTGCTCGAATGGGTTATGAATTGCTGCGGAGGCTTACTTGTGCAGCAGGTCGGCGGGCATCCAGTCGGCCACAGACAGGTAGCTCAGGTTGCCGTAGGTCTCGCCGGCGATTTCGCCGAGATTCTCAACGGTGCTGTCTTCCTTGAGGGCGGAGGCCAGGATGGCGCTGCCAGGGATCTCAACCACGTCCACGCCGTACTCGCCGGTGGCGGGGTCATAGATCTTGTCGTACTCGCCGGCCAGCTCCAGCAAGAGCAGGCGCATGGCGATCTCGCCGTTGAGGGTCCAGTCGGTGGTGCCGGCTGCGTACCAGATGTCGGGGCGGGTCTGCATGTTGGTCACGTCCACCTGGTCGATATCCACGGACGCCATGGGCAGGGCCTCGCCGGCCTCACCGTTGAAGTTGGCGTTCTCGAAGATCGCGTTGTACACGCCCTGGCCATAGAGGTCGTAGTAGGCGATGACGCCGTCCACATCCTCGCGGTTGAGGCTCTGCAGATAGGCGGCGGTCACGCTGTTGGCGCTGTCAACGCTGTCCTGCAGGGGCTGGATTTCGCCCACGGTCACGATCTTGCCGGCTTCCTCGTACTCCTGCCAGCCAACCTCGCGGCGGTCGAACGGGCTGTTGTAGTTGGGGCCGCGCCATACCTTGACCAGACGCACGCCCTCGCCGAACTTGGCGATCATCTCGTCGAGCAGAACGGTGACCAGGCTCTTGTCCTGCTGGAACAGCTGGGTCACGCCCTCGATCTTCTGATACTCGCCGTCGGTGTAGAACTGGGTGTCGAAGCACACCAGCTTGAGGTCGGGGTAGTTCTCGGTCAGCTCCTTGAGGAACACATAGGAGCCGTCCTGGTTGCCGTGGCTGACGAGCAGTCCGTCATAGCCGGCGGCGGCACAGGTGTTGATGGTGTCCATCCAGCGGTTGAAGTCACCGTCGCAGAAGTAGAAGTCGAACTCAACATCCAGCGCGGCGCACAGGTCGGCGCAGGAATCCTTCCACATCTGGAAGATGGTGGCGGAGGGCAGCAGCATGATATACGCTACCTTCTTGCCGGCAACGGGATTGGCCGTTTCAGCGGTGGCAACGGTCAGCATGGACAGCGCCAGCATGAGAGCCAGAACCAGAGCTACGATCTTTTTCATGGTAAACCTCCTATTCACTTTTGGGCGAATACGGTAAACTATCGCCCTTTGCTGACATCAGTATAGAGCCATTCAGGTGAAAAGTCAAGCGGTGTTTTAGAATATTTTTTAGAATCGTTTATTTTAACTGTTTAGTTGCGGCAATCCGGCAAAAAAACTGTGTATATGTGATAAATGTTATACATAAATTCATAAAATCACCTTGTTTAGTGTTTATGACGAAACGGCAAGTTTTTTTGAAACAAGTGTTGACATTGATAAACGCTCACTCTATAATAAGTGCGTAGCGGCATGAGGCCGGTTTAGGCATAAACAGACGCTAAACGGCCGCACGCCATGGAATGGTGCGGATTGAAAAAAATAAAAGCAGGTGAAGAAGATGCAAAGCATCCATCGCTATCCAACGGATGACGAGGCGAAAAAGCTGATTGTGGAGATCGGCCGCAGGATGTATCAGAAGAACTTTGTGGCCGCCAACGATGGCAATATCAGCTGCAAGGTGGATGACGACATCATCTGGACCACCCCCACGGGCGTGTCCAAGGGCTTCATGTCGGAGGACATGATGGTCAAGATGCGCCTGGATGGCACGGTACTCTCCCAGGGGGAGCGCGGCCCGTCCAGCGAAGTAAAGATGCATCTGCGCATCTATAATGAAAACCCGGAGGTTCGCGGCGTATGCCACGCCCATCCGCCTATCAGCACCTCTTTTGCCATCGCGGGGATCGGCTTGGACAAGGCCATCTATCCCGAGGCTTTGGTCAATTTGGGCACCGTGCCCTGCGTACACTATGAAGCACCCGGCTCTCAGGGCATCCCGGACAGCATCGCGCCCTATTGCCGCGATTATAACGCCCTGCTCCTGGCCAATCACGGCGCGGTGGCGTGGGGCGGATCGCTGATGGAAGCGTGGTACCGCCTGGAGTCCACGGAGCACTATGCCATGGTCATCATGTACACGGGCAACATCATCGGCAAGGCCAATGTGCTCAGCTGCGAGCAGGTGGGCGAACTGATTGAAATCCGCAAGAAGATGGGCATCACCAGCGGCGGTATCCCGCCCTGCACGGCCAAAGCCACCAACACCGTGGACGTGGTGGCGGGACACAGTCCCGTGGCGGACGAGCCGCCCGCCCTCAAGACATACGGCCAGCCCGCATCGCCCTGCGGCTGCGCGGGCGGCAGCGCCGCAGCCGATGAAGCCGAGCTTCAGGCCATCACCCGCGCGGTGCTGGAACGGCTGAAAAACATCAAATAAAGAAAACACCGGAGGAGGCGCGCGGATGAAAGCAATCGTAATTGGCGGCGTGGCGGCCGGAATGTCCGCCGCCTCCAAGCTGAGACGCGTAATGCCCGATGCGCAGATTACCGTCTACGAGCGCGGTGGATACCTCTCCTACGGCGCGTGCGGCCTTCCCTATTATATAGGTGGCTTCAATGACGATCCCGGCAGGCTGATTGCCCGCACGCGCGAGCAGTACGCCCAAATGCGGATTGATACTTTTCTGCATCATGAGGTGCTGTCGGTGGATGCGGCGGCAAAGCGCGTGCGCGTGCGGGACAACGATTCCGGCCGTGAATTTGAGGATAGCTACGACGCGCTGATGATCGCCGTGGGCTGCGACAGCGTGGCCCCCAAGGTGCCGGGAGCGGATCTGCCTTCGGTGTTCTATCTGAAAACCATGGAGGACGGCCTGCTCCTGCGCGAAATCGCACGCCTCAAGGACGTGCACCACGTGGCGGTGGTCGGCGGCGGCTACATCGGCGTGGAGATGACCGAGGCGCTGTTGCACCTGGGCAAGACCGTCACGCTTATCGAGGCGGGGGAGCGGCTGCTCACCCCGTTTGAACCCGAATTTTCAGAACTGGCCGCCCAGGAGCTGGAGAAAAACGGCGTGCGGGTGCTGGTGGGCCACCGCGTGGAGGCGATTGCCGAACAGGGCGACCGCCGTGTGATGCGCGCGGGCGGGGAGGATATTCCCTGCGACCTGGTGGTGATGGCCGTGGGCATTGTGCCCGCGACGGGCTTTCTGCGCGATACGGGCATCCGCATGGCGCGCAACGGGGCCATTCTGGTGGATCGGGAGATGCGCACCTCGCTGGAAAATGTGTACGCAGCTGGCGACTGCGCCGTGGTCTATCACCGGCTGATGGAGGAGGACTATTTCATCCCGCTGGGCACGGTGGCGAACAAGTGCGGACGCATCGCGGGCGGCAATATGGCCGGGGCGCACGACAAGTTCGTGGGCGCGCTGGGCACTGCCGCCATCAAGGTCTGCGGCCTGGAGATGGGCCGCACAGGTATGAGCGAGACCGACGCCAAACGCCTGGGCGTTGACTACCGCACCAGGCTCGTCACCGCGCAGGATCACCCCTCCTACTATCCGGACCCGGCCAAGCTGACCATCAAGCTGATCTATGAGGCGCGCACGCGGCGGCTGCTGGGCGCGTGCGTGGCGGGAGCGCGGGGCGCGGTGCTGCGCGCGGACATCTTCGCCGTGGCCATCCATGCCGGCATGAGCACCGACGAGCTGGGCATGGTGGATCTGGCTTACGCGCCGCCCTTTGCGGGCGTTTGGGACGCTGTGCACATCGCCGCCAACGCGGCCAAATGAGGTGCCTATGAACAAGCTGACGACTCTGGAACAGGCCGTCTCCCTCATCGGGGACGGCGCATGTGTGGGGCTGGGGGGCAACACCCTCAACCGCGCGCCCATGGCAGCCGTCTTTGAGATGGTGCGCCAGAAGAAGCGCAGCCTGCGCGTGGTCAAGACCGCGGGCGCGATGGACGTGGACGCGCTGTGTCTGGCCGGCTGCGCCGCGTCGGTGGATGCCGGCTTCATCAGCTACGAAAGCCAGTATGGCCTGGCCCAGCGCTACCGCAGAAGCGTGCAGTCCGGGCTGGTGCGCGCCAACGAGCACGCCTGCTACACCGTGATTTCGGCCCTGCGCGCGGCCAGCTACGGCATCCCCTTCATGCCGGTGCGCGGCCTTAAGGTGAGCGACCTGCGCAAGGTCAACGACTATTTTGCCGACGTGACCGACCCCTTCACCGGGGAGACGCTGGCCGCCGTGCGCGCCATCCGGCCTGATTTTGCCGTGGTGCACGCGCAGATCGCCGATTCGCAGGGCAACGCCTTCTTTGAAGGCCCCAAATACGAGGATGTGCTTCTCTCCCGTGCGTCTCAGAAGGTGATCGTAACCGCCGAGCGCATCGTGGGCGACGGGTACTTCTCCGGCGGCGGGTGCAAGGCGGACATTCCGCATTTTCTTACCGCAGCCGTGGTGCATGTGCCCCGCGGGGCAGCCCCCGGCGCGTGCTATGGCTACTATGAGCCGGATGACGCGTTCATTCGTGCTTTCCTGGAGCTCAAGGACGCGGAAGCGCTGGACCGCTTCCTTTCGGAAGGGGGAAGGCGGCTGTGATTCGTCCCTGCGATATGATGACGGTGGCCATGGCGCGCCTCATTCATGATGGAGATACGGTCTTTCACGGCGTATCCTCGCACATGCCCATGATCGCCACCTTGCTGGCCAAGCGCCTGCACGCGCCCAATGCCGTGCACCTCAACATCCCCGGCGGGGTCGATCCCGTCAAACCCGCTTTGCGCGAGTTTACCAGCGCGGGCGGGGAGCTGTGGGAGACGGCCTGCGCGGGTTTCCCGCTGATGGAGGTGTTCGACCTGAGCATGCGCGGCGGGCTGGACGTGGCGTTTTTGAGCGGCGTGCAGTTCGACGACCGGGGCAATGTCAACGCCTCCGTCATCGGTCCCTACGAGAAGCCGAAGGTGCGTTTGCCGGGCGGCGCGGGCAGCGCCGTGCTCATCCCCACGGCCAAGCGCGCCATCATCTGGCGCACCAAGCATGACCGCCGTACCTTTACGCCCAGGGTGGATTTCATAACCGCACAGGGCAACGTGAGCGAGATCGTTACCCCCCTGTGCGTGTTTACCATGTATCAGGGACAGCTGATTCTCAAAAGCGTCCATCCTTACACCACCATCGACGAGGTGGCGGAGAACACCGCTTTCCCCATCCGCTATTTTTCCATTGAAACCACCCCGCCGCCCACCGCCGAAGAACTGAGGGCGCTGGAGGAGATCGACCCGCTGGATCTGCGAAACATCGAGTTCCGCTGACGGCGGCCAAGGCATCGAAACCAAAAAGGCACTTTTTATAGAGAAAGGAAGTCTTGCATATGCCCCGTTACGACACCTATTTTCTCATGAAGGAAGCCGACGTGATCGACTATGTCCAGACCAAGTATCCCGGCCACTTCGATAAGGACGCGGTGCTGACCGTCAAGGAAATCGGCGACGGCAACCTCAACTACGTGTTCCGCGTGGTGGAAGAAAAGACCGGCAAGTCCATCATCGTCAAGCAGGCGGGCGAGGCGCTGCGTATTTCGGCGGACATGAAGGTTTCCACCGACCGCAACCGCATCGAAAGCGAAATTCTGCAGATTCAGGACAAGTATGCCCCCGGCCTGGTGCCCAAGATCTACGGCTACGACACCGTGATGTGCGCCTGCGCCATGGAGGACCTGTCCGACCACGCGCTGATGCGCTATGCCCTCATGCGGCACGAGACCTTCCCGCGCTTTGCCGAGGACATCTCCACCTACATGGTCAACACTCTGCTCAAGACAACCGACGTGGCCATGGAGCACAAGGAAAAGAAGGCCATGGTCAAGAGCTTCATCAACCCCGAGCTGTGCGAGATCACCGAGGATCTGGTGCTGACCGAGCCGTACAACGACTGCAACCACCGCAACAACGTCTTCCCGCCCATCGCCGACTTCGTGCGCCGCGAGCTCTATGAGGATGACGCGCTCAAGCTGGCCGTGGCCAAGCTCAAGTTCGAGTTCATGAACAACGCCCAGTCCCTCATTCACGGCGATCTGCACACCGGCTCCATTTTCGTGAAGCAGGATTCCACCCGCGTGTTCGACCCCGAATTTGCCTTCTACGGCCCCATGGGTTACGACATCGGCAACGTGGTCGCCAACATGATCTTCGCCTGGGACAATGGCCGCGCCGCGGGCGCCGACGAATTCTGCGACTGGGCGCTCAAGGCCATCGAGGAGACGGTGGACCTGTTCTGCCAGAAATTCCTCAAGTGCTTTGACGAGTGCGTGACCGACCTCATGGCCAAGACACCCGGCTTCAAGGAATATTATCTGGATTCCATCCTGTCCGACACCGCCGCCTACGCCGGCACCGAGCTCATCCGCCGCACCGTGGGCATGGCCAACGTCAAGGACGTAACCACCATCGCCGACGAAGCCAAGCGCGCCCATGCCGAGAAGGTCAACATCCTCTGCGGCAAGGATTACATCATGAACCGCACGGCTTTCAAGACCGGCGCCGATTTCGTCGCCGCCGTCAAGCGTGCCGATGAAGCGGCCAAGTAAGGGAGGAAAACCGCCATGGCTGACAAGAGCATCATGAGCTACGAGACCGTCGCGCTGGACGATGAAAAGAGCGCGCTGGTCATCCTGGACCAGACCAAGCTGCCCTATGAGGTGGAGATTCTCAGCCTGACCGACCAGAAGGACATCTGGAACGCCATCTACCTTTTGCAGGTGCGCGGCGCGCCTGCCATCGGCGTGGCGGCGGGCTTTGGCGTGTATCTGGCCGCCAAGCAGATCCAGGCCGACAACTGGGAGGATTTCTACACTCAGTTCAAGGCCGCCAAGGACTACCTCAACTCCTCCCGTCCTACCGCCGTCAATCTCTCCTGGGCGCTCAACCGCATGGAGCAGGTGGTGCTGGACAACAGGGACAAGAGCGTTCCTGAGCTCAAGGAGCTTCTGCACAAGGAGAGCGTGGCCATCAAGGACGAGGACGTATGGATGTGCCGTCAGATCGGCGAGTATGGCCTGACGCTCATCAAGGACGGCGACGGCATCCTCACCCACTGCAACGCCGGCCAGCTGGCCACCTCCAAGTATGGCACCGCGCTGGCCCCCATCCACCTGGGCCGCGAGCGCGGCATGAACTTCCGCGTCTACACGGACGAAACCCGCCCGCTGCTGCAGGGCGCGCGCCTGTCCGCCTTTGAGATGCAGGCCGACGGTGTGGATACCACCGTCATCTGCGACAACATGGCCTCCCAGGTCATGAAGAACGGCTGGGTCAACGCCGTGTTCGTCGGCTGCGACCGCGTGGCAGCCAACGGCGATGCCTGCAACAAGATCGGCACCTCCGGCGTGGCGATTCTGGCCAAGTACTACGGCATCCCCTTCTATGTGCTGGGCCCCACCTCCACCATCGACATGTCGATTGCCCGCGGCGAGGACATCACCATCGAGCAGCGTCCCGCCGAGGAAGTGACCGAGATGTGGTACAAGCGCCGCATGGCGCCCGAGGGCGTGAAGGTCTATAACCCCGCCTTCGACTTTGCCGACAACGAGCTTATCGCCGGCATCGTGACCGAGTACGGCATCGCCCGCCCGCCCTACAACGAGAGCCTCAAGGAGATCTTCAAAAAGAAGGCCGAGGCCGAAGCCGCCAAGAAGAAGTAAGAAGCTGTGCCGGGGCATCCGCCCCGGCCACCCCCCGAAGGGAGGGGCGTTATGAACGAAAAGGAACTGCGCGCCGCGGTGCAGCGGCTGGTGCTGTGCGAACTGGCCAGGACGGGCCAGCGCTGCGTGCCGGTGATGTCCTCCAACCGCCATGTGCATCTGTGCCAGGCGGATGTGGAGAAGCTCTTCGGCGCGGGATATCAGCTGACAAAAATGCGTGATCTGGTCCAGCCCGGCCAGTTCGCCTGCAACGAGCGCGTGACCATCGAGACCGAAAAGGGCAAAATGGCTCTGCGTGTGGTAGGTCCGGCCCGCAAGGAAACGCAGATCGAGCTGTCCTTCACCGACGCGGTGAAGCTGGGTCTGAAGCCCCCTATCCGCATGTCGGGCGATCTGGAGGGCAGTCCCGGCTGTACGCTGACAAACGGCGACAGGCGCGTGACCATCCCCCGCGGGGTCATCGTGGCGGAGCGCCATTTGCACCTGGCCACGGATGAGGCTGATGCCTTCGGCGTGAAGGACGGCGACGTGGTCAGCCTTGTGGTGGAGGGCCCGCGTCCCGGCACGCTGGACGGCGTGATCGTGCGAAGCGGCAAGGGGCATCTGATGGAGGCGCATATCGACAAGGACGAGGCCAACGCCTGCGCCCTCTCCGACGGGCAGCTTTGCCGCGTGATCCGAAAGGAAGACGCGCCTGCCGTGTCGAATAAGAGGGGCATATGTGCTTCGGTGCCTTCTGCACCGCCCCCACCGCCTCCTGTGCCCAAACGGCAGACGCTCCTGGATCTGAGCGCCGAGAGCCGCCGCCTCATCACCGAGGACGATGTGCGCACGGCTGCGCGCGACGGCTATAAGATCATCCGCTATGCGCCCGACGCCATCCTGACCCCCCTGGCCCGCGATGCGGCCTCGGAACGGGGCGTCGAGCTGGTACCCGTGATATAACGACCGCCGGGCCGATGGGCCGGGCATCTGTGAGGGAACGAACATGGCATTGACGGAACAGCAAATCAGGCAGATTACGGACGAAATCGTGCGCAGCCTCTCCGGCTCCATCCGGGCCGAGGCCGCCGCGCCCGCGCCCGCGCCCAAGCCGCAGCCGGCCGAAAGCGGACGCTGGCTGTGTGATACCGCCGGGGAAGCGGTTCAGAACGCCAAGGCCGCCCAGGCCAAGCTGGCGGACATGACGCTGGAAAAGCGCGGCGAGCTGATCGCGGCCATGCGCAAGGCGGGCATTGACAACGCCGAGTACCTGGCGCGCCTGGCGCACGAGGAAACGGGCTACGGCCACGTGGAGGACAAGATTCAGAAGAACCTGCTGGTCAGCCGCCGCACGCCGGGCATTGAGGACCTGCAAACCCGCTGCGAAACCGGCGACAAGGGCATGATGCTCATCGAGCAGGCGCCCTTCGGGGTCATCGGTTCGATCACCCCGTCCACCAACCCCACCTCCACCGTCATCAACAATTCCATCAGCATGATCGCCGCGGGCAACGCCGTGGTCTTTAACCCCCATCCGGCGGCCAAGCACGCCTCGCAGGAAGCCATGCGCCTGATGGTGGAGGCCATCGTGTCGGCGGGCGGCCCGGCGGCGCTGATCACCACGGTCAAGGAGCCCACGCTGGAAACCGGTCAGGCGATCATGACCCATCCGGACATCCCGCTGCTGAGCATCACCGGCGGCGAGGCCGTGGTGCGCGTGGCCATGAAGACCGGCAAGAAGGTCATTGCGGCCGGCCCCGGCAACCCGCCCGTCATCGTGGACGATACGGCGGACCTGCCCGACGCGGCACGGCGTATCGTGGACGGCGCAAGCTTTGACAACAACGTGCTGTGCATCGCCGAAAAAGAGGTCTTTGCCTTTACCAGCATCGCCGACCGCCTCATGAGCGAGATGGAGCGCTGCGGTGCGGTGCGCATCTACGGTGCGGACATCGACAAGGTGCTCAAGACCACGCTCATCAACAAGGACGGCAAGTACGTCATCAACCGCAAGTATGTGGGCCATGACGCGGCGGTCATCCTGCGCGACAGCGGCGTGAGCTTCACCGGCAACCCGCGGCTGATCATCGCCGAGACGGACCGTAACCATCCCTTCGTCATGACCGAGATGCTCATGCCCGTGCTTCCCATCGTGCGCGTGAGCAACATCGACGAGGCCGTCGAGGAGGCGTTCCGCGCCGAGCAGGGCTGCAAGCACTCCGCCATGATCCACTCCACCAACGTGCACAACATGAGCAAGGCGGCGCGCAAGCTCAACACCACCATTTTTGTCAAGAATTCCTCCAGCTTCTCCGGCCTGGGTTTTGACGGCGAGGGATACACCACCATGACCATCGCCACCCCCACCGGCGAGGGAGTGACCAGCGCGCGCTCCTTTACCCGGCTTCGCCGCTGCGTGCTGTACGGGGATTTCCGCATCTGCTGATTTCCGCCCGCGGGCAGACGGGAGGTTACGACCGGTATGAACATCGTTGAACAGGTGCGCGCGGCAGGCGTGGTCGGCGCGGGCGGCGCGGGGTTTCCCACGCATGTGAAGCTGGGCGCCAAAGCCGAGTACGTCATCGCCAACGGCGCCGAATGCGAGCCGCTCCTGCGCGTGGACCAGCTGCTCATGCAGCGCCGCGCGGACCGCGTGGTGCGCGGCATGGAGCTGGCCATGCAGGCCGCAGGCGCAAAGAAGGGCGTCATCGCCACCAAGGCGCACTATGAGGGCGCGGTCAAGGCGCTCAGGGCCGCGCTGGGAGACCGAGACGACATCACCTTGCACCTGATGGACAGCTACTACCCCTCCGGGGACGAGAAGTCCATCATCTATGAGGTCACGGGCCGCGTGGTGCCCAGCGCCAGGCTGCCGGCGGACGTGGGCTGCGTGGTGAGCAACGTGGCCACGCTGTGCAACATCGCCGACGCGGTCGAGGGCCGGCCGGTGGTGGACAAGGACGTGACCGTGGGCGGCGATGTGCCTCATCCCCTCACCGTGACGGTGCCCGTGGGTACCCCGATGCGCGAGGTGATCGCGCTGTCGGGCTTCACGGGAACGAAGGACGGCTATGCGCTCATCGTGGGCGGCCCCTGCATGGGCAAGATCGAGGAGGACTGGGACGCGCCGGTGACCAAGACGACGGGCGGGCTTTTGCTGCTCAAACGCACGCATCTGTTGATCGCGCGGCGCACGCAGAGCCCGGAACGGCTGCTCAAGATCGCGCGGGCGGTGTGCTGCCAGTGCAGCCAGTGCACCCAGATGTGCCCCCGAAACGCCCTTGGTCTGCATGTGGAGCCGCACAAGGCCATGCGTGCCATCACCACGGGAAACGGCGCCCTGCTGGGCAACGCCCGCTCGGTGCTGGCCTGCTCCAGCTGCGGCGTATGCACCAACTATGCCTGCCATATGGGCCTTTCACCCTCGGAGGTCATGGCACAGCTCAAGGACGAAATGGGACGCGCGGGCATCCGGCCGGTGCCGGAAACGGACATCCGCGTGGACCCGTTCATCGTGCAAAAGCGCGTGCCGGTCAAACGGCTGATCGCGCGCATGGGCCTGGCGGCATTCGATGCCCCGGCGCCGTATACGGATGCGGGACTGCGGCCCAAACGGGTGCTGCTGCCGCTGCGCCAGCATGTGGGTAAGCCCGCCGAGGCCACGGTGAAACCCGGCGAGCGGGTGCGCCGCGGGGACGTGGTGGGCGAGATTCCCGAAAAGGCCCTGGGCGCAAGAATACACGCATCCATCGACGGCGTGGTGACCGCCGTGGACGCACGGGGCGTGGAGATCACAGGAGGTGAGAGCGCGTGACCGCAATCGGCGTGGTGGAAACCCTCAGCATCCCCCTGGGTGTGCTGGCCGGCGATCAGATGGTCAAGACCGCGCAGGTGGACCTGGTGACCGCGCAGACAGTGTGCGCGGGCAAATACATCGTGGTGGTCAGCGGCGAGGTGGCCGCGGTGCGTTCCTCCGTAAGCGCCGGGATTGAAAGCGCAGGGAGCACGCTGGTGGACAGCCTGGTGATTCCCAACGTGGATGAGCGCGTGGTCGCCGCCATGGCGGGCGCGTGTCCTGCCGAGCAGGTGGAAGCGGTCGGCGTGGTGGAAACCTTCTCGCTGGCCAGCGCCATCAGTGTGGCGGATATCTCCGTCAAGGCTGCCGACGTGGACCTCATTGAGGTGCGCCTGGGGCGCGGCATGGGCGGCAAATCCTATGTGATCATCACCGGAGAGGTCGCCGCTGTGGAAGCGTCGGTCCGGGCCGCGGAGGCGGGCGAAGGGCTGGAGGGCCTGATCGCCTCCAGCGTGGTGATTCCCTCTCCCCATATGGACATGATTCGCGCGCTGATGTAAGGCTTTTGCTCGGTGCGGGAACATAGATGAAATTTAAGTGGCAAAGGAGTTTTTACCATGCAGGAAGCATTGGGCATGATTGAAACCCGCGGGCTGGTGGGCGCGATTGAAGCGGCCGACGCGATGGTCAAGGCAGCCAACGTGCATTTGATCGGCAAGGAGCATATCGGCGGCGGACTGGTCACCGTGATGGTGCGCGGCGACGTGGGCGCGGTCAAGGCCTCTGTGGAGGCGGGCGGCGCGGCGGCCAAGCGCGTGGGCGAGCTGATCAGCGTGCATGTCATTCCCCGGCCCCACAGCGATGTGGAGGCTATCCTCCCCACCGTCGCAGAAACAGCTACCAAGGCGTAACCGCCACAGGATAGAAAGGAGTCATCATCATGGAAAAGCAAGCTCTGGGTATGGTTGAAACCAAGGGTCTGGTAGGTTCTATCGAGGCGGCCGACGCCATGGTCAAGGCGGCCAACGTTCATCTCATCGGCAAGGTTCACGTGGGCGGCGGACTGGTCACCGTGATGGTGCGTGGCGACGTGGGCGCGGTCAAGGCCTCTGTGGAGGCAGGCGGCGCGGCGGCCAAGCGCGTGGGCGAGCTGGTCAGCGTGCATGTCATTCCCCGGCCGCACGACGATGTGGAGGCCATCCTTCCCAAGCTGTAAGCCGCGAGGCGTCCCATCATAAGGAGGACAGGGCTATGAAAAAGATCATCAACGCACCGGAGCGCTTTATTCCCGAAATGCTGGAGGGCATCTATGCCGCGCATCCCGACGAATTGATGTGCGTGGGCGGCGACCTTCATTGCCTTGTTTCCAAACGGAAGCATGCGGGCAAGGTGGGTATCGCCACCGGCGGCGGTTCGGGCCACCTCCCGCTGTTTCTGGGATACGTGGGCGAGGGCATGCTGGACGGCTGCTCCATCGGCGACGTGTTCCAGTCGCCCAGCGCCGAGCAGATGCTGGCCGTGACCAAGGAGATCGACCAGGGCGCGGGCGTGCTCTACATCTATGGCAACTACAACGGCGATATCTTTAACTTCGACATGGCGGCCGAAATGGCCGACATGGAGGAGGACATCCGCGTGGAAAGCGTCGTGGCGGGCGAGGATGTGGCCTCCGCAGGTCCCAGCGCCGAGGGCGAGCCCAACAAGCGCCGTGGCGTGGCGGGCATCTTCTTCGTCTACAAGTGCGCGGGCGCGGCCGCGGCGGCGGGGCTGGACCTGGACGAGGTCAAGCGCGTGGCTGAAAAGGCATGCGCCAACGTGCGCACCATGGGTGTGGCGCTCACCTCCTGCACGGTGCCGCGCGTGGGGCATCCCAGCTTTGAAATCGGGGACGACGAGATGGAAATCGGCATGGGCATTCATGGCGAGCCGGGCATTCGCCGCGGCAAGCTGCGTCCTGCCGACGAGATCGTGGACGAGATGCTCACGCCCATTCTCAGCGACCTGCCCTTCCAGGCAGGCGACGAGGTGGCCGTGCTCATCAACGGCCTGGGTGCGACCCCGCTGGAGGAGCAGTACGTGATGTTCCGCCGCGTCAAGCAGACGCTGGATGAAAAGGGCATCCGTGTGTTCCACTCCTATGTGGGCGAATATGCCACCTCCATGGAGATGGCGGGCGCTTCGATCTCGCTCATCCGTCTGGATGACGAGCTCAAGGGTTATCTCTCCGCGCCGGCGGACACTCCCTTCTTCAAACAGTTTCAGCTGTAAGGGGGCGCAGCGATGAACGCGAACGATTTACGCGCCCTGCTGGCCCGCTGGGCCGATGAGATGGCGCAGAAGCGCGACTGGCTGATTGAGCTGGACAGCGTGGTGGGCGACAGCGACCTGGGCCTTACCATGAGCGACGGCTTCCGCGCCGCCAGCGACGCGGCCAACGCATCCGACCTTGCGGACGTGGGCAAGCTGTGCTATCAGGCGGGCAAGGCCATGGCCACCGCCGTGCCCTCCACCATGGGCACACTGATGGCCAGCGGCCTGATGAACGCGGGCAAGGTCTTGAAGGGCACGGAGCAGCTGACCTCCGCACAGGAGGCGCAGCTGTTCGAGGCGTATCTGGAAGGCGTGAAGAACCGCGGCAAGGCCGAGGTGGGGGACAAGACGTTCCTGGACGGGTTGGCCCCGGCGGTGAAGGTTCTTGCTGAGGCGGCGCAGGCAGGCCCCATCGGCGCCGAAGCGGCGCAGGCGGCGGCGGACGCGGCATGGAAGGCGTTTGAAAACACGCGCGGCATGCTGGCCAGGCATGGCCGCATGGCCATCCGTGGCGAGGCTTCGCGCGAGCTGCTCGACCCCGGCGCGGCAGTGGCCGCCCTGCTGATGAAAGGATATGCCGAATTTAAAGCGGACAGTGAGTGAAAGGCATGACCATCCGGGAAATCGCGGCCATCGCGGGCGTATCGCCCGCGGCGGTCTCGCTGGTGATGAACAATAAAAAAGGGGTAAGCGAGGAGACGCGCCGCCGCGTAATGAGCGTGGTGGAGGAGTGCGGCTATGCGCCGGCGCTTCAGAAAAAAAAGGTAGAGCGCTTTCGCCTGATGGTACTCAAGTTCCGTGCGCATGGCATCGCGCTGGAAGAAAATCAGGGCTTTATCGCCTCCATCATCGACCGCATCGAAAGCGAGTGCCGGCGCTTTGCCTTTGACCTCATCATGTGCAACTGCGAGGCCAAGACCGCGGCGGCCACCATCCGCGAGCTGATGCAGAACCCGCCTGACGGCGTCATCGTCATCGGCACCGAGCTGCGCGAGCCGGACTATCCCCTGCTCAAGCTCTTTACCGTACCTGTGGTGGTGCTGGACAATAACATCATCCTGGACAATATCGACAGCGTGGTCATGGCCAACCGGGCCCTGATGGCCAACGTGGTCCATTACCTCTACGATCTGGGATACCGTGAAATCGGCTATTTCAAATTCACCCAGCCCGTGAACAACTGCGATGAACGCTACGAGGGATACCTGGCCGAACTGGAACGGCTGGGTCTGCCCGCTCCCGAACCCATCTGGCTCAAGCCCACGGTGGACGGCGCGTTTGAGGACATGAAAAACCTGATTAAAAGCGGTGCTTACGTGCCGCACGGCGCGGTGGTGGCCGACAACGATACCGTGGCCATCGGCGCGGTCAAAGCCATCCGGGAGGCGGGATACAGCATTCCGGAGGACATGTCCATCATCGGCTTTGATGATATTCCCTTCAGCGCCGTCACCATGCCGGCGCTGACCACCATGCGCATATCGCGGTCGGCCATGGGCATGCTGGCCGTGGACATGATCCGCAAGCGCATCAAATATCCCGACTGGCCGGGCATGCACATGCTCATCGGCGGCAAGCTGATCGTGCGCAACAGCACCCGGCCCAAAAACGGCTGAAGGAGGCCCCTATGCTGGTAGGGCGGGTTACGGGCAATGTGGTAAGCACCAATAAGGTCGATACGCTGCATGGGGCCAAGCTTCTGATTGTACAGCCCGTGGAGCTGGATACCCTGGCGATGAAGGACGATTATGTGGTCTGCGTGGATGACGTGGGCGCGGGCGAGGGCGACCTGGTGTTCTGCGCCTACGGAAGTTCCGCCCGGCAGTCGGATACGTCCAGCAAGGTCGCTTCGGATTACACCATCTACGGCATCGTGGATTCCATCAACATGCGCGGCACGCGCACCTACGACAAGGCAAAGGAGGCGGAGGCATGCAGCTGGCGAAAGTGATTGGAAGCATGGTCAGCACACGCAAGTCGGACCGGCTGCATGGGCTCAAGCTGCTGGTGGCCGTGCCCATCGACATGGACACCTTCGAGGAGAAGGGCGCGCCCTTCATCACCGTGGACACGGTGGGCGCGGGTGAGGGGGAAATCGTGATGTGGGCGGGCGGCAGCTCGTCGCGCCAGACCGACCTGACCACCAATAAACCCGTGGACAGCTCCATTGTGGGCATCGTGGACTTTGTGGACATTCTGGGCAAGCGCGTGTATGACAAGGGGAATGCCTCATGAAGATCGCGCGCGTGACGGGCACGGTGGTTTCTACCGTCAAATATGAGAAATACCGCGGATACAAGCTGCTCAAGGTGCGTCACCTCACGTTGGAGGGAGAGATGACCGGCGAGGAGCTGATCGCCCTGGACGCGGCGGACGCGGGCATTGGTGATATTGTGCTGGTCAACAACGACGGCGGCGCGGCTCAGATGATTACCGGCGACAAGACGCTTATCGCCAGCGTCACCATCTGCGGCGTGGTGGACTGCTATACCTGGCAGGGCAAACACGTAGCCTGCCACTAGGGGGAAGGGCATGAACATCGGCAAGGTTGTGGGGTCCGTGGTCTGCACGGTCAAAACCCCCACGCTGGAGGGCATCAAGCTGCTGGTGGTCCGCCAGATCGTCAACGGCCAGGAAAAGGGGCTCATTATCGCCTGCGACGGCACGCGCCAGGCAGGTATCGGGGATGTGGTGTACATGATTGGCCGCAAGGAGGCCGCGCTCATGCTGGACCTGAAGGACCCGCCGCCCAGTGACATCACCATCGCCGGCATCATTGATCCGGAAACGCTGTAAGCCAAAAAGCGGCCCGGCTCCCTTGTGCGGGGCCGGGCCGTATGCTGCATTCATTACCAGGTCGCCTTGCTGGCGGTGGTCACCGCCGCCTGATGGTCGGGATCGACCTTGTCGCTCTCGTGGGTTTTGCTGTTCTTGAAGTGAATGCAGAAATGTCCGTCAAAGTTGTTGGAGGAAATGGTGGTAGTGCCGTGCGGCATGCCGTTCATGGAGGCAGCGTAGACGTGGCCGTTGTAGAGAATCAGGATGGCACGCCGGCTCCAGCTCCATTCGCCCCCGTAGATGCTCTTCATGGTGGCGGTGTCCTCGGCAGTGCGGGGCTCGGCATCAATATGATTGTAGCCGGACCAGCGGACGACCTCAAAGGTCTTGCCGGTTTTTACGTCCTTAATGGTAAAACGGGCATTCTTGGGAATTACGTTGGTCACTTTGTCCTCAAACCAGTCCAGCACCTCGGTTTCGTAGGTCTTGGAGCTGGAGGAGGAAGAGGAGGTGCCCACTGAGCCGAAGAGAACGCGGATGGTGGAAGAGCCGGCAATGCCGTCGTCTTTCATGTTGCGCTTCTTCTGGAACTGCTTGACCGCAGACACCGTTCCTTCGCCGTACACACCGTCAATGGCTCCGTCATAATAGCCCAGGCATTCCAGTGCCTGCTGGAGCTTGACCACGTTGGACCCGCTGTCACCCTCGCGGCTGGTACCGGGCGCGGAACCGATTTCCGAGATGCTGGAAACGGTGGGATACTTTGAGCTGGACGACGAGGAGGACGACGAAGAGGAGGACGAAGCGCTGCTGCCCGGCTCCGGCTGGGTGGTCATGGAGGTTTTGCTGCAGCTGCCGAAGATGCTGGTCACCGTGGAGGTGCCCGCGTAGCCGTCGGCTTCCAGCCCCTCATCCTTCTGGTACTGCGTGACGGCTTTGGTGGTGCCGTCACCGTAGATCCCGTCGATCTTGCCGTCGTAGTATCCCAGGATGTTCAGCGCCTGCTGGAGCTTTTTGACGTCGCTGTTTTCATCCCCGATGCGCATGATGCCCGGCGCACTGCCCAATGCTTTGATGCTGGCGGCGGCTGCAACGGCGGCGGAAGGGGATTGGGTTACGTATTTCTTCATCATATAGCCGGTAAAGTTGCCGTAGCGCACTTTGTACCAGTCTCCGGATTTGCCCAGGATATCCACTTCTTCGCCTTCCGGCACGGTTTGCAGCGCACTGGATTCCTTGTCGGCTTCTTTGCGCAGCACTACCTTGGCGTTGGTCACGCCCGCATCTGCCGCCAGGGCCCCATGGGGAAGCATCATGCAGCTCCAACCGATCATCAGGGCCAGTGCGGCGCAAAAGATCCGCCGCAGGTGGCGGTATATGCCGCTATATGCTTCATAAAGGACCATGTGAATCAGTTCCTCCTTTGCAGTGGGAAAAGAGGGCCGTATCCCTCACAGGTTACATGCTTAATATATTACGAAAATATTAAATTGTCAAGACGGATATGTGAAGTGTTACATGCGTTGCAGCTTCCAAAATCCAGTCATTTTGATATCTTTTCAGCAAAATTGGGGAAACTATTGACGAAAACGGAAATCGAGATTAAACTATCATCGTGTTCATGGTTCATTCATAATTTTGTTATGCCATGGACACACCGATATGATGTAAGGGGTTAGTGTATGAAGGAGATCAACGGTACCATCACGCTTGCCTATGTAGAGGAGGACAACAGGCAGCGCGTCATTTTCCGCGTCATACCGCTTTGCACCCGCGAGGGAAATGTTTTTCACGGCGGCGCGGACGATTTTCCCGATGAGGGCAGTCTGCGCATCGTGCCGGACAAGCGGGAGCAGAGCACTTTTAAGGAAAGGATGCGCGAGGCCGGCGGCCTGTGCGCCATCCAGCTCGCCAGCGAAGGCAAAGAGCTGATGAAAGTGCGGCAGAACCGCAACTATGCCCCTGAGGAGGGAGAAAGAAACCAGTACGCGATCTATTCGGATGTGATCTGTGAGCTGGCTGAGGACGGCTGCTTCGAGGTGGTGGAACCGGGAACGGATGCTTCCCATGCGCTGACGGCCAAGGTGCTTCTGCATAAGGACAAAATGCTGTATGGTCCTGTGGAAAAGGAACAGGCGCTCAAGGCGGCGGTGGAAGGGCTCAAGCCCTTTGGCAACGACCGCTTTTTGCTGCACACCGTGGAAACGCCTGCGCTGGGCCGGCACAGCATTTACTGGGACCCGGAGGCAACCCTGAACTGGCGTCAGCGCCGCAACAGCCTGCGGCGCAAGGAGCGCGTCGCAGCCTCGGAGGAGGAAAAGGCCAGGAAGAGCGAGTCCAAGGCCAAGGCTGAAGAAAAGCCCCGCAAGGAGAAGCCCGAAGCCCCGGTCAAAGCGGAGGCCAAGCCGGAAAAGCCCGTCAAACAGGACCCCCATACCCGCCGAGTGGAGCGCGCTGCCGAGATTGTGCGCCAGGAAGAGGAGCAGAAGGCACGCGAGGCCGCAGCCGCCGCGGAGGTTACCGTCCAGCAGCCGCCCAGGGAAGAAGCAGAAGAGGCTCTGCCCATTGGCGCGCATCTGGATATCCTGGACAGCGACCTGCCTTTTGAACAGCAGATTTCCCGTCTGGCTCAGCCCCTCAGCGAAGGCGCCAACCGCCTGACCAACGACGCTCCCGAGCCGGAGGAAGAAGCTCCCCAGACGGTCGCACGTTTTTCAGGTACACCGTTGGTGAACGTGGGTGAAAAAATTGTCCGCACGCGCCGCCATCCGGAGAGCATGCATCATGTGGTCGAACGGCAGATGCGCGGCCAGCGGGATGAGATCATGGGGGAGGAACTGGGCAGCGGGACCTACGGCCTGGTGGAAAACCCGATCGAAAGCCTGCGAAACTGCATGGAATACGTCTGGCAGAACGCCGACATGCGCCAGCAGGCCATGGACATGCTGATGGAAAACGAAGCCTTTACCACGGATGTTGCTGCCGCGCTGCGCCGTGGCGGGATCAACCTCAACGCCACCGCCGCCGCCCGCGAGCAGCTGGCTGAGATTGAGGCCGACCGTATCAGCCTGCTGATGCAGCTGGAAACGGCAAAGGAGAACGAAAAGAAATTCCGGGAAAAAGCCATTGCCTCGCTTTCGCAGAAGCGGCGCGACGAGGCGGAGCGCCTGAAAAAAGAGGTGGACCAGCTTTCGCGCCAGCGCGAGGAACTTCTGGAGCAATCCCGCGCCCTCAGCACGGAAAACGCTTCCCGGCTGACCGAGTTTATCGCAGGGCAAATGAGCTGCCTAAGCGGGGCGGGGGAACAGCGGGTGCTGCTTTCGCCTGTGGTGGGACGCACCTATACCCAGCAGGAACTGGCCGAGCAACTGCGCGTGCATATGAACGACAGCGGCTTTAGCATCAGCGACGACGAGGCCGTGAGCCTGTTGATCAATTTCTCGCTGTATGATGCGCTGTGCTTCCGTGCCCGTACCCTTGCCGACGCACAGCTCTTTGCGGATGTGCTGCTGGAGAGCTTTGGGCTCAAGAGCGTGTCTGCTGCGGTATGCCCCGGCGCATATGTGGAAATGATCAGCCTGCTGCCTGAGGATGGCCGCCGCACGCCCACCGTGACCGTACAGCCCCTCGGGACGGAAACCATGACCGTCTACGGCCACAAAACCCTGTTCCTGACGGATGAAAGCACCATGCCCGAACCCGACCGCCTGCTGCCGTATCCGGTAATCAGCGTGCCGGCCATGTTCAAGCGTGGGTTTGGCCGTGCGGCACAATGGCAGCCCGTGGAGGCGGCTTCGCTGGAATCCTTCACCGCCATTCGCGCCGATTCGCACCCCATGCTCAGCGATGCGGAGAAATGGTTCACCGAGCTCAAACGTGTGCTCTCCCAGGCGGAGCTCGTGCTCCCAGACGCCATGGCGGCCGGCATGCGACGCTTCATTGAGGTGGCCTCGCGTAAGGTGCGCGGCGGTTTCCTGGCGGCGGCCGATATGGCGGCCAGCAACTGGGTGGTCCCGCTGATGATGCTCAGCGGATGCGATACCGCCAAGGTGGCCGATGCATTGGCAGGACTGCCCCGTACGATGGACCTGTTGGGCATCCGCTGAGAAGCCCGGCGTCAGAAGGAGGAAAAACACATGCTGGAATACAAATTCGACACCCAACTGCTGATTGAAGGCACAGGTCTGGACGAGGACCGTATCAACGATTACATTACCAACAATATCAAGGGCGATTGCCTGCTGGCCGTGGGCGACGACGAGCTGATCAAGATCCATTACCATACCAATGAGCCTTGGCAGGTGCTGGAATACTGCGCCTCGCTGGGCGATATCCACGATATCGTGGTGGAGAATATGGAGCGCCAGTCCGCCGGACTGGATGGCTGAAAGAGCAAAAAAACGGGAGCCGGAGCACATGGCGTGCTCCGGCTCCTCAGACTGTTGAAAAACCCCTGGTTTCGGAAAGAGCCGCGTTTCTTGCGTCCTTCGGACGCTCGCAACGCTCGTGAAATATGCTGCGGCATAAGGCTATGGGGCTCTGCCCCAAACCCCGGCAGGGGGATGATCCCCCTGCACCCCGCACTTTGTCAGCAGCCTGACCTCTCGCCTAGCGAGTGGTTTTCGTTATACAAAAAAGCAGATCGAAGACAATCTGCTTTTTTGCAACTCGCTTATCCCTTTACTGCACCGGACATGATCCCGGCCACGATAAACCGTTGTGTGCACAGATACAGGATCAGGATGGGAAGCATCGACAGCATGAAAAATGCAAATGCCAGATTCAATTCTGTCATATTCTCACCAAAGTAGATAATCTGTGCCAATGGCAGCGTTCGGCTGGTATCGTCTCGCAGAAGAACAACGGCGGTGCTGTAATCATTCCAGACAAACAGCGTGTTGAGCACCAGCTGGGTTACGTTGATGGGGGTCATCAGCGGGAAGACAATCTGCCAGAAGGTGCGGAAGCGCCCGCAGCCATCAATATTGGCTGCCTGCTCCAGGTCACGTGGGATGCCCTTGACAAATCCCGTGACCGACAGCACGCTGATGGACACCTGAAACCCCGACCTGGCCAAAATGAAGCCTAGATTTGTGCTGTCCAGTCCCATGTTGTAGATGTTGACATACAGAGGCAGCATGATGCACTGAAAGGGCACCAGCACGCCGCTGATAAACAGGGAATACATGACCTTATAGAACCGGCTGTTATAGCGTGCCAGCACATAGGAGGCCATGGAGGTGGTAAACAGCAGGATGAGGGTGGTTGGGATGGTGGTCAGGATGCTGTTTTTAAAGCCGATTGCCACATACTTGTTTTCCTGAATAACGCGGGAATAGTTATCCAGCGTAGGCTCCTCAGGCCACGCCAGGCGATTGAGGCTGATGTCGGAATGGCTTTTGATGGAATAGAGGAGACTGATATAAAAAGGCGTGAGCACAATGCCGACAATAACCAACAGCACAATCACACGCACCGCGCCTCGAATCATGCCACGCCTGCGGGTGCGGTTGACGTTTTTCCCAAAATAAACGGATGCGCTTCTGGCGCTCTGTGCCATTACACCTCAACCTCCCTTTTGCGAAGCACGGTCGTAACGATGTTGGAGAGAACCACCAGCACGAGTGTAAGGATGATGGCGCCCGCCTGGCCGAGTCCCGCCCGCGAGTTGCCGAAGATGTATTCGTATACGAACACGGCGGTCGTTTTGGCAGCTTTCATGTTAAGAACCATCTGGGAGTAGTCGAAGCAGCGCAGGCCCCACGACAGCACCAGCGTAACGTTTGCCGTAATAGCGGGCACGATCATGGGAAGCGTGATGGACCTGAACTCATGCCAGAAGTTTGCGCCTTCCACGCGCGCAGCCTCGTAATACTCTCCGGGTATGGATTGAAGTGCCGCAATATAAATCAGCATGCAATAGCCCATATCACGCCATATGGCTATGGCCGCAAGGCCATAAATTACCTGAGAGGAAATTCCCAGCGGACTGGGCATGCCGGTAAGCGGCATGAGCACATCGGTGTACACATAGCTCCATACCTTTGTGGCGGCAACCAGGGACACCGTAAAAGGCATGAAAAGCAGCGTACGGATCACGTTGTTAAAGCGGCTGCTTTTCCAGATCATCAGCGCCAAAGCCAGCCCGAGGACGTTTGCGCCAAGGATATAGACGACGGTAAAATGCGCCGTATGCAGGAAACTGTCCTGAAAAGACGAGCTTTTCAAAAGTTTGATGTAGTTTTCCAGGCCGACAAAATTCCAGCTCTTTGCGAAGATGGCCTTTTTATCGGTGAAAGAAACCGGGATGCTTTGGATAAAGGGAACCAGTACCACAAACGCGAACAGCGCAAAGGCAGGCAGCATGAACAGGATATTGCCCCCGTGTTCTCGAATGGCATATCTGGTCAGCTTGCGCTTGCGATCCAGACGGGTAGAATTTATGGCCGTCACAACAAATCAGCTCCTGCCTTACTTGATGATGGGTCAAGCAGGGCCGCCAGCCCCTCAGCGGAAGCGGGCGGCCCCAAGAAACCGGTGATTCATTTACCTTAGTTCAGTTCGATAACCTCATCGAAGGCGGCCTGCAGGTTTTCAATACACTGTTCAACCGTCATATCGCCACCGGTCAGCACGCTCTCGGCAAAGCGGGTCAGCTCGGCGCGCCACGCCGTGGTGAAGGCGGTGCTCAGCGGCATGGTGAAGTCACCATAGTGGGCAATGTTGCCGGAAGCCTTGAGCTCAGCCAGCGTCCTTACCAGGGGATCGAGCTTGTCAGACACAACGCCGGTATTCAGCGGCATCTGGGAAATTTCGGACCAGGCGATGCCCTGGGTGAGCCAGTACTCCATGAAGTCCACCGCCACGTCGGCATTCTCGGCCTGGGGGTTAACCATGAAGGACTGATCGACCTGCACGTTCATCTTTGCCGAGCCCTCGTCATCAATGGGGGCTACGAAGAAGCCGATCTCAAAATCGGGGTTCTTGGCAAGCATGTCGCCATAGGCCCAGGTTCCGTCAAAGCGCATCGCGGCGCCGCCGGCTGCAAAGACCTCAAGGCCCATGTCCTGCGTATTGCTCATGTCGTCCGTGCGGGGTTTGCTCATGCGCATCTTCCAGTTTTCCAGCGCTTCGGCGAAGTAGGGATAATCGGCAAACTTCTTTTCGCCGCTCATCAGCTTTTCAAACACATCGTTATCGCCCGCATCCAGCGCACGAGTCCAGACCGTGTTGCGGCACTCGATGTCGCCGTACACGGCATCGGCATAGCTGCGCACGTAGGGATCGATGCCGGCGGCAATCAGCGCATCCTGCACGGCATTGAGCTCGGTCAGCGTCGTGGGAACCTCAAGGCCCTGCTCTTCGAAAATGGTCTTGTTGTAGAAGATGCCCCAGCTCTTGAAGTCAATGGGGAAGCCGTAAATCTTGCCATTGGCGCTTACGTCTCCCAGGTCACCCGAGGGAAGGTTCATGGCCTTGATCGTTTCGTTATCGGTCAGGTCCATAACGAAGCCTTCGCTGACAAGATCGGGATACAAGCCGGGGTTGCCCATGATGATGTTGGGCTGGTCGCCCGAGGACAGCGCCGTGGAAAGCTGCGGGAAGTAGTCTGTGCCCTGATTATAGTATACGTTGGTGAAGGTAACGTTGGGATGCAGTTCGCTGTAAGAGCTTTCGATCGCTTCCAGACCGGCCTGCTTGGTAGCCTGTGCCATGTAGTGGAACACCGTGATGTTGATGGTTTCCTCCGCCACGCCAATACTGGCACCGGCCAGCATCATAGTGACAACCAGGAGAATCGCCAAGGTCTTCTTCATGTTTGAACCCTCCTTTTAGATATTGTGTAATTCTGCGGGCCGCATCCTGCGCCCTTTTGCTGTATTTAGTATAGCGAGAATCAACCCCTGTGGAAATATATCTAAATCCTCAATTTCTATTCCGATTTTACTCAAGTGGTCATTTCTTTTCCCAAGATGTGCCTTGATAGGGCTGCTGCTTCGTGCAAAAGGCGGCAGGCACGGTGGCGGCATGCAGGGGGAAGCATCCCGTATTTCGTAGAGTCGCGGCATGGCAGGAGGAACCGTTCCGGACGGCGCCGGCCTGTTTCGGTCTTCGAGATTCCGCTTCCCGGCCTTCTTCCCCCGCCCACGGGTTTCTCTTTTCGGGCGTCGCCAATCAGGTTTTCTGGTACTGGGCTTCGGAAGAAAAATCTAAAAAAATTTTCAAACAGTATTGACTTTCTTTGATTAATGACTATAATAGAATCATCGTTCAGAGATGAGCGAGGCGGCTAATGACCGCAACATGCACGACCTGCAAAAGGCCAGAATGCGACCCTACATGACTGGCAATGTTACCAGCGGTGCAAGGCCAAAGGAATGGAGGTTTGCATTATGAGCAAGTATCTTCCTACTGTTTTCGGCGAGAACCTGATGGATGTTTTTGATGATTTCGACCGTGATTTCTTCCGTGGCTTCGGTAATATTGACCGCACGCTGTACGGCAAACACGCACAGCACGTCATGAAGACCGATGTCAAGGAAACGGATCAGGGCTATGAGGTGGACGTTGATCTGCCGGGCTTTAAGAAGGACGAAATTCACCTTGAACTCAATGACGGTTATCTGACCATCTCCACCGAGAAATCTCTGGAGAAGGACGAAGAAAACAAGAAAGGCAAGATGCTCCGTCAGGAGCGCTATGCGGGCGTGATGCAGCGCAGCTTCTATGTGGGTAAGAACCTTACGGAGGAGGACATCAAGGCCTCTTACGAGAGCGGTGTTCTGCACGTAAGTATCCCCAAGAAGGATGCGCCGAAGGCCCACGAGAAGAAGACCATTCTGATCGAGGGCTAAACCCAAGCCCCGCCGGGCAATACCGGCGGGGTGTTCTTTTGCCTTTTTGCAGCACTGCCATGCGGAAGTCGGCAGGGTGCTTTCCCCCACTGCCCTTGTCCTGTCGTTCACTGACGCAAAGCTGGTAAATCGCAAACCACTTGGGAAACAAAGCGGTTTGGCGCTGCCGAAGAGCAAGAGCAGGCTCAGGTGAAACGCCTGCCGCATACGGGTCATGTTTAAAATCGAGGAAATGCGAGAAAGACTGTGCCTGCCAGCAGGGAAACCGCCAGACCATGCGCCACAGCCCGAGCGGGAATGGCGGCGGTTCACCCACCGGCAGGTCTTTTTTTGCCTTTCGGAGATTTCATTTTCTGTTGTTTTGCATATCGCACCCCTCTCACAGAATCAGGGTGCATTCTTCGTCCGAAACGTTCAGCCCTTCACCCTTTGCCCAAAATTCGGGGCTGCTTGCCGCCGTCCAAAACAATGTGTTCCAGGGCCAGGGAAGCGCCCTCATTGAGACGGGTCATTGGGCTGAACTCTCCCCTAGCCGCCTGACGCGCACCTGCCCGTAACCCTCCACCGACATTCTGTCAAGGAAGCCTGCGTCCTAGCTATACAGAGAGGCATTCTCGCCACTACAGCAGAATGCCTCTTCATCTTCCATTGCGCCGAGCGCAACGAGGATAAGGCAGGGGCTTCAAGCGCGCCTTTCTCTTTCCCCATCCTTCAGGAATCCCATATGGCAACACAAAAACTCCTCTCGGAGGCATTTTCCCTCCAAGAGGAGTTATGGCATCAGAATGTCATCCCTTTACGGCGCCTGCCGCAATTCCCTTGACAATATGGCGCTGCATGACAAGATAGAAGATCACGATGGGAATCGTTGAGATAACGAAGCCCGCGAGAATCAGGTTCCACTGGTTGCTGTAAGTGCCATAGAAGTACTGCTGGGAAACAGGGAGCGTCATGGGCTTCTTCGTCCCGTAGACCAAAAATGCGACGAGGAATTCGCCCCAAACCCATAGCGCATTCAGGACGGCAACGGTCGCAAGCACGGGTTTCATCAGGGGCAGCACGATGGCCCCCAGCATCCGCAGGCGCCCACATCCGTCGATGGTTGCGGCCTCCTCAATTTCAAGAGACATTCCCGTGGCATAGCTGCGCACCAGAAAGATGGGAACCGGCATACCCAACGCGATATACACCAGCAACAGGCCGATGAGGTTGCCGGTCAGGCCGATTTGACGGACGATCACAATAAGCGCAACCATGTAGACCTGAAAGGGCACGAACAGGGTGGACATGATGACCAGCGTCAACCCGTTTGAAAAGCGGCATTTCCAGCGTGCAAGCGCGTAGCCGGCCATCGCTGCGATCAGGCAGGTCAACGAAGTAGTAGCTGCCACCATCAGGACGCTGGTGATGAAGGAAGACAGGAAGTAGTCATCCTCCATCACAGTGCGATAATTGTCAAGATAAAGGCTCGTGGGGAGCGATAGCGCCGAGGCCATGATTTCGCTGCGGGGTTTGAAAGAGTTGGTCACAGCCAAGCATAGCGGTGCAAAGAAAACCACCGCAACGGTCCAAATGAAGATGATCTGTGCCCATTTGGATACCCGGACGGAAACGGAACGCTTCATTGGAGCCTGGCCTCCCTTCTGCGCATGATGATATTGAGAACAAAGGAAATGCTGGCGATCAGCACAAACAGAATCGTTGACTGCGCTGTAGCATAACCCGTCCGGTTGGCATTGAAGGCGGTATTGTAGATTTTCAGCACCATTGTCGTGGAGGCGCCGGCCGGACCGCCGGAGGTCATGGTCCAGGGCAGCTCAAAGGTCTTCATGGCGCTGGCGACACAGAGGATGATACAGGTGACGATGGTTGGAGAAATCAGAGGCAGCTTGATGCGGGTAAGCACCTGCCAGCCGTTGGCGCCGTCGATGCGGGCGGCTTCGGTCAGATCTTCGGATACGCTTTGCAGCGAAGCGATATACTGGCAGCGCCTTTTGATCGACGTGCCCAGGGAGACGTATCAGAACGGCGCGTACTGGGCCACTGCCACGGGGTGGATCGCCTGGTGCCTTCATCGCACAGACCCTGCGGCGGCGGCGCGCGTTCTCCGAGACGTGCTCCATTATTTCCGTCAGGAAGGTTCCTTTGAGTGCGTCAACACGGGTTATCAAAAGCTGGGCAGTTTTGTGGTGAGCGCCACCAACGTGCTGGGCGGCCTGCGCAGAATTCTTGCCGAAGACCCCGGATTTGAAGTGCTGATGGAGGAAGAGGTATGAATACCTTGTTTCGTGAGCAGCGGCTGGGCCGCATCATTGCGGACCTCAGCGCCCTGATCTATTCAAATCTCCAACCGGTTGCCCTCGATGCCGCTCCGGGCTTTTACGCTTCGCCCTCAGAGGCGGATGGCGCGGTCTTTGCTCCCTTTGGCGTTCAGGAAACCTGGGGCGGGAGAAATTCCTATACCTGGTTTCGGGGGCTTACGGCAGCGCCTGTCTGCGGACAGGACGAGCGTCCCGTGCTGCTCGTGGACACCGTGAACGCCGAGGGTATGGAAACGGCGCGAATGCAATCCTATGTCACGGGGACGGAAAGCCGCTGGGACTTGATGAATCCGCAGTTTATGCTGTTTCTTAACGGCAGTCTCGTCCAGGGCCTGGATGTGCATCACCGCTGTGCATCCCTTCCAACAGGCGCGGCGAAGGTCGATTTGCAGGGGTATGCCGGAATGACGGACCGACGGTTTTCCCTGCATGTGTACACCGCCATCTGCCACGAGGATGTTCAGGCTGTATATTATGACCTGCGCACGGCGCTGGAAGCGGCGCAGACGCTGGAGGCCAGTGACCCGCACCGTCCGGCGATTCTGGCCGCGCTCAATGACGCGGCCAATCTGCTGGACCTGCGCCATCCCTACAGCGCCGCCTTCAGGGAAGGGGTTGCGAAGGCCAGGGCGCAGCTTGCCTCACGCGTATACTGTGGCACCGACAGCCCGGTTGAGGTCGTGGCCGTGGGCCATACCCACATTGACGTCGCCTGGCTGTGGGACCACTGCCAGACAAGGCAGAAAGTGCGCCGCTCCTTTTCCGGGATGCTGCGGCTGTTTGAACGCTATGACGCGTTTACGTTTTTCCAGTCTACTCCGCAGCTGTTCCGATGGCTGGAAAAGGATGATCCGTCCCTGCTTGAGGCCCTGAGCCAACGCATCGCGCAGGGACGCATGGAGGTGGACGGGGGGCTGTGGCTGGAGGCAGACTGCAACATTCCCTCCGGAGAGTCTCTCATGCGCCAGGTGCTCTACGGCAAGCGCTATTTCAAAGAACGTTTCGGCACCGACTGCGAGGTGCTGTGGCTGCCTGACGTCTTTGGATACAGCGCGGCCCTGCCGCAAATTCTGAAGCTGGCCGGTATCAACACCTTTGTCACCACCAAGATCAGCTGGAACATGCTCAACCGCATGCCCTACGATACCTTCCGCTGGCAGGGAATCGACGGCAGCAGCGTTCTGGCCTATTTTATCACCACCACCGAGCCCAAGCAGGAAGATGGAGGATTTGGGACCACCTATAACGGCGTGCTCTGTCCCTCGTCAGTTATGGGCGGCTGGAAGCGTTACGAGCCCAAGGAGATCAATCGCACCATCCTGATGGCTTACGGTTACGGCGACGGCGGCGGCGGTCCGGACGAGGAGATGTTGGAGATGGGGCTGCGCATGCAGCGCGGCATTCCCGGGTTCCCGAAGGTCACGCTGGGCCATGTGCGGCCCTTCTTTGAGAAGCTCGCGCAGCGTCTTCAGGGCACGCCCTATTTGCCCGTGTGGAACGGCGAATTGTATCTGGAGCTCCATCAGGGAGCCTATACCTCCTGTGCATGGATCAAAAGGAACAACCGAATCGCCGAGCGGGAGCTGGGCGCAGCCGAATGGCTGCAAACCGCCGCCATGCTCCGCGGCATGGCCTACGACGCGCAGACGCTCTCCCAGGCCTGGGAGACGCTTTTGCTCAATCAGTTCCATGATACGCTGCCCGGCTCCTGTATCGGCAAGCTCTACGAGGATGCCAAAGAGCAGTTTTCCTCCATCTATGCCGCTACGGACCGCCTGATTGCTCAGGCCGGAGACTATCTCTGGGGCAGGGGCACACAGGAGCTGGTGTATAACGATCTTCCGTTTGTCCGTTCGGACACGGTGCTCCTGCCGCACGGAAAAGCCGTGGCCGGTCAGCCGTGGCAGACGACGCAGGAGGGAAATCTGTGCCTTGTTTCGGACGTTCCCGCGCTGGGCTGGCGCACGATCGAGACGTGCGACGCGCCCGACGCGCCTGCTGAGGCGCGGGCGGACCAGGCGCTTGAGACCAGCTTTGTGCGAATCGAGCTGGACGGCACGGGGGCCTTCACGCGGCTCTACGATAAGCGCTTAAAGCGCGAGCTGCTTCTGCCCGGCGCCCGCGGCAACCGGCTTATGGCTTTCGAGGACCGGCCCGCATCCTGGGACAGCTGGAACATCGATATGTATTACGAGGAACACGCCTATGACGTGGATGGCGATACCACCGTCTCCCCGGTCACCGGCGGCGCGCTGTATGAAAGCGTGACGGTCGTCAAGCGCTTTGGACGCTCGGTGTTTACCCAGGAGATCCGGGCCTGGCACGCCGAGCCGCGCGTGGACTTCATCACCCATGTGGACTGGCGGGAGGATGCCACGGTGCTCAAGACGGCTTTCCCCCTTGCGATCAACACGGATTTCGCCACTTTTGATATCCAGTGTGGCTCGCTGCGCCGTCCGACGCACCGCAACACCTCCTGGGATGCGGCGAAATACGAGGTCTGTGCACAGCGTTGGGCCGACCTGTCCGAAGGCGACTGCGGCGTATCACTACTCAACGACTGCAAGTATGGCCATGACGCACAGGGGAGCGTGCTGCGCCTGACCCTGCTGAAAGCAGGTATGGCCCCGGATGAGAAGGTGGATCGCGGAGAGCATCGCTTCACCTACGCGCTTTACCTGCACGAGGGTCCCTGCGGCGCACAGACCGACCGTATGGCCGCCCGGTTGAACCATCCGCTGCGTCTGACCTGCGCTGCAGCCCCGCAGGAAGCATACAGTCTGATGTCCTGCGACAACCCCAATGTGACCATCGACGCGGTCAAACGCAGCGAGGCAGGCGACCATTCGATCATCGTTCACCTGCATGAACTGGGGAATACCCATGCGAATACCAGGCTGCAGCTCGGTTTCCCAGTGGAAAAATGCGCGCTGTGCACACTGATGGAAGAGGAAACCGCTTCCGCCGCTACGGACGGAAAGTCGGTCAGCCTTTCCTTCCACCCGTTTGAAATCAAGATCCTGCGCCTGTGGCCGGCGCGGGATACGGAGGTAGCACAATGAACACGTCTTACCGAATCGGCGTCGATATCGGCGGAACAAAGGTCAACGCCGGCATTCTTCGTCCGGACGGAAGCATTTTGAAGAAATGCCTGCTCTCATCCGGCGGCGCGGGCAACCCGCGTGCCTTTGTCAATGAAATCTGTTCTTCGCTGCGCGCCATGCTTGACGAATTGAACATTCCCCTCTCGCTTGTGGAGCACATCGGCGTGGGCATTCCGGGTACGGCGGACTCGGCCCGTGGCGTCGTGGAGTACAGCTGCAATCTCTTTGGAAGGAATGTTCCGCTTGGAGACTATTTTGAACACGCGCTTGGCCGTCGGGTCGTTGTGGTTCAGGACAGCTGGGCCGGCGCATTCGCCGAGCATCTTTTCGGAGCCGGCCGCGGCCATGACGACATGATGTGCGTCACCATCGGAACCGGCATCGGCTGCGGCGTAGTGCTGGGCGGCCGCGTGTTCGGCGGAGCCATGCATACCGCCGGCGAGCTGGGACACACCCCCATCATCTGGCAGGGCAGGCCCTGCAGCTGCGGCCGCAGAGGCTGCCTGGAAGCCTACACCAGCGGCAACGCCATCTGGTCGCAGGCCATCGAGCGCTTTCCCGAAAAGCTCCGGGGACTGCCACAGCGTGCGGAAACCATTTTTGATCTCGTGTATGCCGGCGATGCAGACGCGCGGCGGCTTGTGGAAGAGTGCGTGGATAAACTCGCCTACGGCATCGCGCTGGGCATGAACCTGCTTGCCGTGGATACGGTCATCATCTCCGGCGGGGTCAGCGTTCACCATGATCTTATCATTGATCCGCTCAAGGAGAAAATTCTCGGCTACGGTTATCCCGCCTGGACCGAAACGCGAACCATTCAGATCATGCCTGCCGAATTGGGAGCCGATGCGCCCATGGTTGGCGCTGCGTTCCTGACCCCCGATCAGGTTGACATCCCGGATGAAGAAAGGACGGTGCCCCATGCTGCTGTTTACTGAGCCGGTTCCCCGCCCCGCGCTGTGGGGCGGCACGCTCCTGCGGGACTATTTCCATTACCCCCAGTTTCCTGACGGCATTGGGCAGAGCTGGTCTTTCAGCGCCCAGGAGGGCGAAGGGCTGAGCAACCGTATCGTCGGTATGGAAGGGATGACGCTTTTGAATCTGTGGGAGAAGCGTCCCGAACTCTTCTGCAGCCGTCACAAGCGTTTTCCTGTCATCATTTCCCTCGTCGCACCCGAGGACGATCTCAGCCTCCAGATCCACCCCAACGCCCGGATATCCGCCCGGCTGGGGTATCCCACGGGGAAAAACGAAGCGTGGTACTTTCTGGAAACCAAGTGCAACGCCCAGATCGTCTATGGCCAAAATGCGCATGATGAAGCTCAGCTGCGCGAGATGATTGCCGCCGACCGATGGGATGAACTTATGCAGTATCTGCCCGTGCAGAAAGGGGACTTCGTCTACCTGCCTGCCGGTGTGGTTCACGCGCTGAAAAAGGGAAGCATCGTTTACGAAATTCAGCAGGCAACGGATATCACCTATCGCTTTTTTGATTATCACCGGGTAGACGCCCAGGGTCACGAACGTCCTTTGCAGCTTGAAGAGGCCATTGGCTGCGTGGACTATACCCTCACCCAGTCCGGCGCGAAACGTCCGGGAATCACCCACGCGTTCCCCCATGCCTCCGTAACCACCTTTGTGGCAAATGACAGCTTCTGTGTTCGCCGCTACGAGGTGTTTGGAACCGAAACCTTCCATTTTGCCGGCTACCAGCTTATGACCTGCGTCGCGGGCAAAGGTACGGCAGACGGTCAGGCTCTTTCCGTGGGAAAAAGCGTGCTGATTACCGCCGGTTCGGAAACGACGTTCACGGGTCAAATGACCCTCATGTGTACCTGTGAGCAGTAGGCAAAGCGCCTGTGCCGCCTTTAACCAACTCAGAAAAGGGGAAATCCGATTTGAATATCATCTCTGCTTCCGTCATGTGCATTGACATGCTGAATTTTCGCGATCAGCTGAGGGCGCTGGATGATGCGGGAATAGACCTGTATCATATCGACGTAATGGACGGGCATTTTGTACCTAACTATGCGCTGAGTCCCTGCACGATGCGTGATATCGCCAAAGTTTCTTCAACTGCCATGGACGTGCATCTCATGGTGGATAATCCGGACAGCTACATATCCGCCTTTGCCGATGCCGGTGCTTCCATTATTACCCCGCACCTGGAAACCCTGACTCATCCGATTCGAACGCTGAAACTGATCCGTTCCCTGGGCAAGAAGGCGGGAATCGCCATAAATCCCGCCACAGACATTGCGCCGCTCGCCTATATGACGGATTTTGTGGACCTGGTTTGCGTAATGACGGTCGATCCAGGCTTTGCCGGTCAGCAGATGATTCCTTCCGCCATTGACAAGATCGCAAAAGTCCGTTTGCTTTTCAGCCAGGCAGGCAGAAAGGTGGACATCATGGTGGATGGGCACGTGGAAACGGAAACGGCGCCCAAAATGGTTGCTGCCGGCGCAAACGTGCTGGTGATGGGCTCCTCAGGGCTGTTTCATCATAAGCCCAGGGACTATAGGAGGACCATCGATTTCTTTAAAAATCTGTAGGCCTTCCTCTGGAGGAACGAAACGGGAGAGCCGGGCATGAATCGGGTCCTGGCTGACCTCCTTCCCTGGGCCTCTTCCGAGGCGGCAACACGAGCCGGGTGCCATGGGCATCCGGCTTTCCGCTTGTCCAAAAAAGTCCGACAGCCCGTCCTTTCCGGCCTTCTGGAAAGCCCAAATGATGGAGACCCCTGCACAGCGCACCCTATCAGCGGTCCCGGTTTCCTCGCATACGCCATCGGGAACTGACGGCGCTTCATGTCCCGAATCCCCGTTTCATGAGGCATTGGCTCCTTTCGCATCGGTTCCGCAACGCAACGATGCCAGCGGTGCCCTCAGGTCTCCTCTTTTTTTCGTCACCCTCCAATCGGCATCGCAGTTTCACAAGCATTTTCCCAATCAAAATGCAAAAAACTGTAGCGCGGTTGTTTTGTTTATGGTAAAATAAAAAATGGCTATGTGCCAAAAAGACCGTATGTGAGGGATCTACATTGACTGAACGTGTAAAACGGCTTCTTGATTCCATGCGTCTTGGCGAACATGAGGGCGTGGTGGTCTACGACCCCAGCAATATGTTCTACCTTTCCGGCTACACGGGCGAAGGTCTGGTGCTGGTCGCGCGCGGGATTTCCGCCATCATCACGGATTTCCGATACACCGAGCAGGCGCAGGCGCAGGCCCCCGGCTTTGAGGTTCTGATGACCGAAAAGGGCAAATCCCACGAGGATATTGCCGGCGCCCTGTGCGCCTCCGGCGGTATTGACACCCTCTACTATGAGGATGACTTCGTCACCGTTCACACCTTCAACGCCCTGCGGGAGAGTGTGCGCGGCGTGGAGTGGAAGGTCGTGGGCAGCGAGATTGCCCGCCTGCGTGAAATCAAGGACGAGGACGAGCTCGCCCTCATCCGTCAGGCCTGCCGCATCACGGGCGAAGCCTTCGAGCGCATCCTGCCCCATATCAAGGAGGGCGTCACCGAAAAGGAACTTGCCCTCAGGCTGGATTTTGACATGATGAGCCATGGGGCCAGCAAGCCGTCGTTTTCCACCATTGTGGCGGCGGGTGCCAACGGATCGCTGCCGCATGCGGTGCCTGGCGAATACCGCCTGCGCCGCGGGGACATGATTACCATGGATTTTGGCGCGCGCTACGGCAACTACTGCGCCGACATGACCCGCACCGTGGCCCTGGGCCAGCCCTCGGATGAGATGAAGAAGGTCTACGGCATCGTGCTGGACGCCCAGAAGATGGCGCAGGACGCCGTGGCTGCCGGCAAACTGTGCCGCGATATCGACGCCATCGCCCGCAATTACATCTACAGCCACGGCTACGAGGGCCGCTTCGGCCACGGGCTGGGCCATTCCGTGGGCATCGACATTCACGAGGACCCGCGCTTTAACCAGGTCAGCACCGCCGTGCTCAAGGCCGGTCAGGTCATGACCGTGGAGCCGGGCATCTACCTGCCCGGCGTGGGTGGCGTGCGCATCGAAAACTCCGTCGTGGTACGCGAGGGCGGCTGCGAGGTGCTCACGTTCCCTGACCGTGAGCTCATCATCCTGTAAGCCGGGACCATTCCATCACCATCTATACAGAAACGAGGAGGAACCATCACTATGATTACGGCAGGCGATTTCAAAAAGGGCATTACCATCGAATGGGACGGCGGCGTGTGGAACATCGTGGACTTCCAGCACGTCAAGCCCGGCAAGGGCGCGGCCTTTGTGCGCACGAAGCTCAAAAACGTCATGACCGGCGCTGTGATCGAGCGCAGCTTCAACCCCACCGACAAAATGCCCCGCGCCATCGTGGAAACCAAGGAAATGCAGTATGTTTATAACGACGGCGGCCTGTACTACTTCATGGATATGGATACCTACGAGCAGCTGCCCCTCAATCAGGATCAGGTGGAGGAGGCCATCCCCTTCGTCAAGGAAGGGACCAACGTGACCGTGAAGTTCTTCAAGGGCAACGCGTTCAGCGTGGCCGCGCCCAACTTTGTGGAGCTGGAGATCACCGATACCGAGCCCGGCTTCAAGGGTGATACGGCCAGCAATACCTATAAGCCCGCCACCCTGGAAACCGGCTATACCCTGCAGGTGCCGCTGTTTATCAACACGGGCGATCATATTCGTGTGGACACCCGCACGGGCGAATATATGGAGCGCTGCTGAGGCGAAAAAGGAGCGTATATGGGCAATCTGACTGATCGTGCCGCGTATCTGCGCGGTCTGGCCGAGGGCATGGGCCTGGACAAGGAAAAGAAAGAGCACAAGCTGCTTCTGGAGATGCTGGGACTGATGGACGAAATGGCCCAGAAGGTCAGCGAGCTGGACGCCGATGTGGGCGAGCTGGAAGAGTACGTGGAGGATCTGGATTCCGATCTGAGCGATATGGAAGAGGTTCTCTTTGGCGATGATGAGGATGAGTGCGACTGCGACGAGGAGGACGGCTGTTCCTGCGACGAGGAGGAAGAACTGTCCTTCGACTGCCCGCACTGCGGCAAAACCGTTTTGGTCAAGGCTGCCGACATCGACTATGATGAAAGCCCCGTGTGCGAATTCTGCGGCAAGCCCTTCTTCGTGGATGCGGAGGATGACGGCAAGGACGAGTGACGGGCTTGCTTGACTTTCCCGCCCCGTTCCCCTATAATACCACCATCGGCAATGACGGGACCAAGTAACCCGGACCTGTGCGCCTCAAGAGAGCCTTCGGCAGGTGGAAGAAGGCGGCGGCAGTCCAGGTGAATACCTCCCTGAGCCCGGCCGTGAACCTGTTTTTCATCAGTAGCGGACCGACGGTGCGCCGTTTACAGCGCGGGGGCCTGCAAGGCCCGCAGAGGGCGCGTCCGCGCGCCAAAGTGGAAGTGGTACCGCGATTTTCCGTCGCCTTCCTCCCTTGCGGGAGGCAGGCGGCTTTCTTTTTTCCGGCCGGAGGGGTCCGGCAATGCAAAAGGAGGGATTTTGGTGGACTCTGTTACCTACGCCCGCCGGTTTGACAAGGTGACCGGCAGCGCCATCCGTGAGATCTTCAAGGTGCTGGGCCGGCCCGGCATGATCAGCTTCGCCGGAGGCAACCCGTCTCTGGATGCCCTGCCCGACAGGCTCTGCGCCGATCTTGCGCGCGACGTGTTGCTGGCCGACGGAAAACGTATCTTGCAATATGGCGCAACCGAGGGCTATCCGCCCTTTTTGGAGAGCCTTACGGCCTATCTCAAGTCGCACTTCGGCTTCTCCATGGAGGGCGACGGCGTGCTTCCCACCACCGGCAGCACCAGCGGCATGGACCTGCTGCTCAAGGCGCTGGTGAACCCCGGCGACGCCGTGCTGGTGGAAAGCCCCACCTTCCTTGGCAACATGCAAACCATGCACCTCTACGAGGCCAACCTCATCCCCATCGAAAGCGACGAGGGTGGCGTGCGGCTGGATGTGCTGGAGGAAGCGGCGCGCAGGTATCATCCCAAGCTGTTTTACGTGATCCCCACGTTCCAGAACCCCTCCGGCCGCACGCTGGCCGCCGACCGGCGGGGGCCCATCGCGGAGCTGGCCGCCAAGTACGGCTTCATCGTGGCCGAGGACGACCCCTACCGCGACCTGCGCTATCAGGGCCAGGCGCTGCCGCCCATCAAAAGCTACGATACGACGGGCAACGTGGTCTATCTGGGCAGCTTTTCCAAGCTGGTCAGCCCCGGCCTGCGCGTGGGCTACCTGCTCGCCCATGAGGAGCTGCTGCGCAAATGCACCATCGGCAAGCAGGGAACCGATTTACACACGCCCAACCTCAACCAGGCCATCATCGACCAGTTTCTGCGCCGGGACCTGCTGGACTCCCACGTCCAGAGCATCATCCCCGGCTACCGCGAAAAGCTGGAACTCATGCTTGAGGAGCTTTCCTCCTTCCCCGAAGGCACGCGCTACACCGCGCCGGAGGGCGGGCTGTTCATCTTCGTCGAGATGCCAGAAGGCTTTGACGCCACGGCCCTGTTCAGCGAGGCCGTCGAACGCGGCGTGGCCTATGTGCCCGGCACGCATTTCTACCCCGACGGCGGGCATCACAACACGCTGCGCCTGAACTTCAGCAACTCCACCCCCCAGCAGATTCACGAGGGCATGGGCAAGCTGCGCGAGCTCTTCGCCGCCCATCTGGGCTGACGGCTCCATTGGGGCCCCACAAAGAAAGGAACGATGATTTATGCACGTACTGGACATGCTCAAGGAGCGCGGTTTCATCGCGCAAGTCACCTTTGAGGACGACCTCTACAAGGCGCTGGAGCGCGAGCCCATGACCTTCTACCTCGGCATCGACCCCACGGCGGACAGCCTGCATGTGGGGCACTTCATGCCCATCATCGTGGCCGGATACCTCCAGCGGGCCGGCCACCGGCCCATCATCCTCTGCGGCGGCGGCACCGCCATGATCGGCGATCCCAGCGGCAAGAGCGACCTGCGCAAGATGATGAGCCGCGAAACCATCTGCGAAAACGTCACCGGCATTCAAGCGCAGCTTTCGCGCTTCCTGGATTTCAGCGACGGCAAGGCCATCATGGCCAACAACGGCGACTGGCTGCTGAATCTCAACTACATTGACTTTCTGCGCGAGGTGGGCGCGCTGTTCAGCGTCAACCGCATGCTGACCGCCGAATGCTACAAGCGCCGCATGGAAACGGGCCTTACGTTCCTGGAATTCAACTATATGCTCATGCAGAGCTATGACTTCCTCCAGCTGTTCAAAAACTACGGCTGCCGCCTGCAAATCGGCGGCGACGACCAGTGGAGCAACATGCTCTCCGGCGCGGACCTCATCCGCCGCAAGGAGCACGAGGATGCCTTTGCCCTCACCTGCAAGCTCATCATGACGCACGACGGCAAGAAGATGGGCAAGACCGAAAAGGGCGCCCTGTGGCTGGATCCCGCGCGCACCACCCCCTTTGAATTCTACCAGTACTGGCGCAACGTGGGCGATCAGGACGTGGAGCGCTTCCTGAGCCTGCTCACGCTTCTGCCCATGGACGAGGTGCGCCGTCTGGGCGCGCTGCCCGGCGAGCAGATCAACGAGGCCAAGCGTGTGCTGGCCTTTGAGGTCACCAAAATGATTCACGGCGAAGCCGAGGCGCAGAAGGCTGCCGACGCGGCGCTGGCGCTGTTTGCGGGCGGTGCCGCCAGCCAGGACGTGCCCACCTGGGAGGTAAACGCCGCCATGCTGGCCGAGGACAACCGCCTGACCACCCTGCTGGCCTCCTGCGGCCTGTGCACAAGCCGCGGCGACGCGCGCAAGATGGTGCAGCAGGGCGCGGTGCTGGTGGCCGACCAGAAGGTGACGGATGTGGATTACCGCATCGACGCGTCGCAGATCGGCCCGGACGGCCTGATGCTGCGCAAGGGCAAGAAAAACTATTGCCGCCTGATTCTCAAATGAGCCTGAAGGGCTATAAAACCGTGCTGCGCGAGGCCCGCGATGAAGTGGTCATCCACAAGAGCCGCTTCATCGGGCACGCGGCGCCGGTGAGCAGCGCGGAGGAGGCGCTCGGGTTCCTTGCGCGTATCCGCGAGGAGCACCGCGACGCCACGCACAACTGCTACGCCTACATCATCGGCCGGAACGCCGGCATCATGCGTTACAGCGACGACGGCGAACCCTCCGGCACCGCCGGCATGCCCATCATCGAGGTCATGAAGGCGCGGGGGGTGGTGGACTGCGCCGTGGTGGTCACCCGCTACTTCGGCGGCATCCTGCTGGGTGCCGGCGGGCTGGTGCGCGCGTATTCGCACACCTGTGCGCTGGCGCTGGACGCCGCGCGCGTGTGCCAGATGCATCCCACCGAGCGCTGGCTGTTCGAGGTGGCCTATCCCCTGTGGGACCGGGTGCAGCATGCGCTCAAATCCCTGCCCGCACGCCTCGTGGGCACGGACTTTGCCGCCGCGGTGAGCTTTGAGCTGGACATGAAGGCCGCCGACACCGAGCGCGTGCTTGCGGAGCTGACGCGCGTGACGGACGGCCGCGTCGAATCGCTCAAGGAGGAGGAGCGCTTCGCCCCGTGGGAGGAGGACACGCCATGAGCGGACTGATCCTCCGGCCCGCATGCGAGCAGGATACCGCGCGCATCGTGGAGATCTATAACAGCAATCCCGCCTTTCTCACGGCACATCTGGGACGAAAGTCTGTGGACGCGGCCTTTCTTCTTCAAGACCATGCAGCCGCGGAAAGCGCGGGCTTTCTGTGCTGTGTGCTGGAGACGGACGGTGGCCGGATTGCGGGCGTGATGGACTACCGTCCCGGCCCAGCGGCTTACCTTTCACTTCTCATGCTGGACAAGGCCCATCAGGGCCAGGGATTGGGCACGGCATGCTGCCGCCTGTTCGAAGAACGCATGCGCAGGGAAGGCTGCGAAGCCGTGCGCATCGACGTGGTAGGCGGCTATGACGGCTGTGCCCTTGGCTTCTGGCAGGCGCAGGGATACCGGCCCAAAGGGGAAACGGACCTTGTGTGGGGTGCAAAGCGCTCCCGCGCAAGCATTCTGATCAAGCGGCTAGCGTCTGCCGAGCCCGAAAGGAGAACCCCCTATGGATCTGTTTGACATCATCGGTCCCGTGATGGTCGGCCCCAGCTCGTCGCACACGGCGGGCGCGGCGCGCATCGGCAAGATTACCCGTATGCTCCTGGGCAGCCGCCCCGTGAGCGCGCGTATCGGCCTGTATGGCTCCTTTCAAAAGACCTACCTGGGCCACGGTACCGATAAGGCCCTCATCGGCGGCCTGCTGGGCATGAATGTGGACGATTCACGCCTGCGCGACAGCCTGCGCCTTGCCGCCGAGGCGAAGCTGGAATACTCGTTTTACAATGCCGATGTGCGCGGTGCGCACCCCAACACCGTCATTCTGGACGTTGACGGCGACGACGGGCGGCACATCCAGGTGCAGGCCTCGTCCGTGGGCGGCGGAGAAATCGTGGTCAACGCCATCGACGGGCTGGAGGCCGGCTTCTCCGGCCACGAAAACACGCTGGTCATCACCCATCATGATACGCCCGGCATGATCGCCAGCATCAGCGGCGAGCTGGCCGCGGCCAACCTCAACATTGCCACCATGCGGGTGTTTCGCCGCTCGGTGGGCGGCGACGCCATGGTCGCGCTGGAGCTGGACGGCTCGGCGGACACGGAGCTGATCGCCCGACTGTCGGCTTTGCAGGGCGTCTATCATGTGGCCTATCTGGCCGCCAAGGAGGAATGAGCATGCGTACCGTAGCGGAATGGCTGGATGCCGCGCGCCGGCACGGCAGCCTGGGTGCGGCGGCGCTTCACTGGCAGGCGCACGAGCGGGGCGAGGACCCTTCTGTTCCCCTGGCGCTGATGCACGGGCGTCTGCGCGTGATGCGCGAAAGCGCCCAGGCGGGCCTCTCCCCCACGCTGCGCAGCGTGAGCGGTATGGTGGGTGGGCAGGCGGCTTTGCTGGCCCAATCGCCTTTTGCCGGCCGTTTCGGCCTGGCGGGCCGGGCGGGCATCTATGCGCTCTCCATCGCGGAGTACAACGCCTGCATGGGCAAAATCGTGGCCGCACCCACGGCGGGCAGCTGCGGCATCTTGCCCGGCGCGCTGCTGGCCGCCCAAGAGGCGGAAGGTTTTTCGGACGATGAACTGGTGATGGCGCTGTTTGCAGCGGCGGCGATTGGACGTGCGATTGCGCTGCAAGCCACCATCAGCGGCGCGGAGGGCGGCTGCCAGGCCGAATGCGGCACGGCGGCGGGCATGGCTGCGGCGGCACTCACCCAGCTCTATGGCGGCTCCCCGGAGGCGGCGGCGCACGCCTGTGCCTTTGCGCTGATGAATACGCTGGGCCTGGTGTGCGATCCCGTGGGCGGGCTGGTAGAAGTACCTTGCGTGTACCGCAACGTGGGCGGTGTGTCGCAGGCGGTGAGCGCGGCTCAGCTCGCGCTTTCGGGCGTGGCCTGCCCCATCCCCCTGGACGAGATGATTCTCACCATGCGCGATGTAGGCTACGCCATGCCTTCCTCGCTGCGTGAGACGGGCGAAGGCGGCTGTGCAGCCTGTCATGCGTGCCGCCGGAGCTGAGCGGCACAGGGAGGGCCACCCCAAAAGCGCGCTGATAAAGCGGCGCTTTCCGCCGGCCATCCGGCCCCGGAGAGCGCCGCTTTCGCTGTCTTCTTTTCAGCTTTCTTCAAAGGTACAGGCCACAATGGCATAGCCGTCGTTATCGAAGCTGGCCTCAACGGCGGCTTCCTGCGGCAGGTCAAAGGCGACATGCGTGCCGCTGAGGGGCTTGCACAGGATCAGGTATTTCAGCCGTCCGTCCTCCTGCACGGCCAGCGCCCCCTTTTCATGAAGCCACTCGAGGTATTCCTCCAGCGTCAGGTCCAGGTAGGTCATGGCTGTGGCGTGCGCCTTGCCCACGTACCGGAAGCGGAAGGCGGACGCACCTTCTCCTTCCGGTTCCCGGCGGATGAATCCCGATCGCCACGCCAGCCTGAGCAGTGCGCGGCCCTGCGGCGTATCATCCAAGGGACGAGGGTCGGGGTCCTCCGAGCTGCCTGCGATCAGCCGGATTTCCACGGTATCGTCCCGCCGCTGCTCAGCGACGGATACGGGCGTATCCTGCGCCAGCGTCTTTCGCACCGCATCCTCCAGAGACATTTGGGCTGCATACCGAAGCGCTGCCTGGGCCTGCGAGGCGGCCTGCTCCGTCCGTGTCAGTGTACCGCTCCATACGCACAGGCCGCTGACGCCCTCCGAGCGCAGGCTCGCAAACAGCTCCGCCAACGCCTGGATGGTGTCCCGCCCGCTTTTGACGCTTAAGCCGTTCACCGGCACCATGCCCTTGCCATAGGTGGCGACGCTCATGGTATTGGGCGCAGGCGCTCCATCGGGAAGCGGATGCTCCTCATCCAGCAGCATCAGCCCTCCCAGCAGCAACCGTTCATAGGAATAGGTAACGGATCTCGTCACCAGCCCTTCGGGCAGCTCATAGCTCACGGAGCTGACCGCGCGGGCCTGCACACCCTCCGGGCTTTCTGCCGTGGTAGCCTCTGGGTACTGCTGCCGCAAGGTCCGCGGGGTCAGCACGGGCATCACCAGTGCCGCCGACAGCGACAGCAGCAGCAGAAATACAGAAAAGGACCGGTCCTCCCGCAGCTTTTTGCGTCTTTTCGCGGGCAGCACACACTGCGCGCCCCAGCAGACAGGCCGAGGCGGTTTGTCGCGCGCCGCCTGCCTGCGCCATTCCCGTTCCGTCATCAGCCCGTTCATGCCGTTCCCCCTCCTTTTCTAAGGGGTAGGATAGCCAAACGGTATAAAGTGTATACCAATCAAAGCGCCCGGCCGGTTGGCCGGGCGCCTGATTCATTATGCGGGTTGAAGATTACTCCACGGTCTTGGTGGCGATCACGTCCACGCCGGTTCCGCACACGTCGGGACACACCACCTCGCCCATATGTACCGGAGGCTGCACGTTCAGATCCGCCAGCTGATGCATGCACGCGCCGATCTTCTCCTTGGGAATGGGCGTGCGCGTTTTCACGCTCACGGGGCACTTGCGCCCTGCCACGGGCACCACGGCGGTCACCATGCGCTGGGGCGCGACGCATTCCTGTTTTGCGTAGGTAATGCCGCGGTTGCAGCTGTTGCCGGTCACGCTCTTGACTTCGCCGTTTTCCACCACCACCTGCAGGCGGCAGCCCACGGGGCAATTGATACATGTGATCTGTTGTTCCATACCGGCCGCCTCCTTACTGTTTTACGCACACGGTCACATCCGCGCCGCTGAGGGATGCGATCTGCTCCGACTTGAGGGTCAGCTCGGCCATCTCGCCGGGGGTGAGGATGCGCTTGCGCTGCCGGAGTATCTCGCGGTCGCCGTCCATCACGCACAGGGTCGCGTTCTCATATACCCCTGCCGGACGGAACATCACCTGCACGCTCTGCGCCTCGCCTTCGGGCTTGAGCAGGCGCTGCGGCACCACGCCGCGCACGCCGTCGCCGTCCTTGAGCGCGACATAGCTGCCCTTGCGGGCCTTGCCCTGTACATAGTCCGCGGCGGCCTTTCCGGCCTTGAAGCTCTCGGCACTGACGAAGTCCACCAGGTCATGCACGTGCAGCACGTTGCCGCAGGCGAAGATGCCCTCCTTGCTGGTTTGCAGGCTGTCATCGACCACCGCGCCCTGGGTAAGCGGGCTCATCTCCACGCCCGCCTGCTGGCTGAGCTCATTTTCGGGAATCAGGCCCACGGACAGAAGCAGCGTATCGCAGTCGAAATGCTTCTCCGTGCCGGGGATGGGCTGGCGCTTCTCGTCCACCTGCGCCACCGTGACGCCGCTGAGGCGCTCACGCCCCTGAATATCGATCACCGTATGGCTGAGCATGAGAGGGATATCATAGTCCTGGAGGCACTGGACGATGTTTCGGTTGAGGCCGCTGGAATAGGGCATCAGTTCCACGCAGGCCAGCACCTTGGCGCCCTGGAGCGTCATGCGGCGGGCCATGATGAGGCCGATGTCGCCGCTGCCGAGGATGACCACACGCTTGCCGGGCATATAGCCCTCCAGGTTGACGAATTTCTGCGCCGTGCCAGCGGAGAACACGCCCGCGCAGCGCGTGCCGGGGGTCGCCAGCGCGCCGCGGGGCCGCTCGCGGCAGCCCATGGCCAGCACGATGGCGCCGGCCTCAAAGAGCTGCACGCCCTTTTCACGGCTCACGGCGGTCACAAAGCGGTCGCCGTCCACGCTGAGCACGGTGGTGCCGCAGCGCACCTCGATGCCCATCTCCTTCACGCGGTCGATGTCGCGCTGGGCATATTCGGGGCCGGTCAGCTCCTCCTTGAAGCGGTGCAAGCCGAATCCGTTATGGATGCATTGGCGCAGAATGCCGCCCATGTCGTTTTCGCGTTCCAAAACCAGCAGGTTGCTGACGCCCGCCTCACGCGCAGCGATAGCGGCCGCCATGCCCGCCGGGCCCGCGCCGATCACCAGCACGTCCACATATTGCACCTGGCTGCGAAGTTCCTGGCTCAACATATCAGGCGTCCTCCTTTCGTGCCGCTTCGGCGATGGTGCCTACCAGCAGGCGGCTTTCCCCGCCGCACTTGGTGACCTCGGTCGGGTCGATGCCCAGTTCCTCGGAGAGGATCTCCAGTACGCGCGGGCTGCAGAAGCCACCCTGGCAGCGGCCCATGCCCGCACGGGTGCGGCGCTTGACCGCGTCGATGGTCCGCGCACCCACCGGGCGGCGGATCGCCGCGCGGATCTCGGCTTCGGTAACCTCCTCACAGCGGCACACCAGCGTGCCGTAGCTGGGGTCCTTTTGCACGATGGCCACGCGCTCCTCCAGCGTCATGGCGTAGAAGGGCTTCTCACGCCTGGGCGCGGGCTTCCATTCCGCTTTTTCCGAAAGGCCGTTTTCCTCTGCGATCTGCTTCACCAGCATCTCGGCGATGGCCGGAGCGGAAGTGAGGCCGGGGCTTTCGATGCCCACCGTCTCATACGCGCCGGGCGCGCCTTCCACCGCGCCGATGACAAAGTCGCCATTTTTCTCATGCGCGCGGATACCCGCAAAGGTGGTAATCACCCCGCGCAGGCTCTCGCCCGGCCAGGTCTTGCGCGCCGCATCCGCCACCAGCTTCAGCGCCTGAGCGGTGGTTTCCACGGCGGTACCGTCCTTGACGTCGATGGCCGAGGGACCCAGCAGGAGGTTTCCATGCACCGTGGGGCTGACCAACACGCCCTTGCCCATCTTGGTAGGCGTCTGGAACAGGGTCATGGAGAAGGCAAGGGGCTTGGTATGATCCAGCAGGTAATATTCGCCCTTGCGGGGGATGATGGTAAGCGGCTTTTGGGGGCAGAGCTGGTTATGCAGCCGCGCCGAGTCCACGCCCGCGCAGTTAATCACGATCCGGGCCTCCATGGGGCCACGGGTCGTTTCCAGCAAGTAGCCCGCCCCGCCGGGGCACACCGACTCCACAAAGGTATCCAGCAGGAAGTCCACCCCGTTGACCGCTGCATGGTCCGCCAGGGCGCAGGTCAGCTCATAGGGGCTGGTGATGCCGCTGGTGGGCGCCAGCAGGGCGCACACCACGCCGGGGTTGACATTGGGCTCCAGCGAGAGGATCTCCTCCCGCTCGATCACACGCAGGCCCTCCACGCCGTTGGCCACGCCCTGCTCGTACAGCGTTTGGATGTTGGCGCGCTCCTCCTCCGTAAAGGCCAGCACCATCGCGCCGGGCTGACCATAGGGCGCGTCCACCTCGGCGCACAGCGCCGGGTACATCCGCGCTCCCTCTACATTGAGCTTTGCCTTGAGCGTCCCTGGTTTGGCATCGAAGCCCGCGTGCACGATGCCGCTGTTGGCTTTGCTGGCGCCCTCGGACACGTCGCTGGCGCCCTCCAGCAGGGCGACGTCCGCCTCATAGCGCGACAGCAGTCTCGCCACGGCACAGCCCACTACGCCTCCGCCGATGATAATGATGTCCCTTTTCAATATGAACCCTCCAAGCGTTGCGGCGCTCTATGCGCCATCTGTGTGCTATTTTACCATGGAATGCGAAAAAACGCCACACCTGTGCCGAACTTTCTCACCCTTCTCCGGCAATAAGGCGAATGGCCTCCGCTGCCAGATAGATGCCCGCCACCGAAGGCACGAAGCTGACCGAGCCGGGCGCAGGATGCCCGCCCTTTTGTTCAGCCCCCTCCCCCCCCTGCGGATGGCGGGCCGGCTCCAGCGAATACACACAGCGCAGGGACGGAACGCCCAGCTTGCGCAGGCCCTGTCGCATCACGCGGCACAGGGGGCAGCCGGAGGTTTCAAAAATGTCGCCCACGCGAATTTGCGCGGGGTCCAGCCGGTTCCCCATCCCCATGCAGCTGATCAGCGGCACGCCGCGTTCCCGGCATACCCGTGCCAGATGGAGCTTGGCTGACACCGTATCGATGGCGTCCACCACCACGGTTGCGTCCTCCGGGATCGGCACGGGGCTGTCCGGCAGGTAAAAGGCATCAATGGCGGTCAGGTCCAGGTCCGGAGCCGCATCCTTGAGTCGGCGGTACATCACCTGCGTCTTGGGCAGGCCGATGGTGCTTTCCAGCGCCACAAGCTGGCGGTTGAGATTGGAGGGCGAAACCGTGTCGTGGTCCACGATGGTCATCTTGCCCACGCCGCCGCGTGCCAGCGCCTCCGCCGCATGGCCGCCTACGCCGCCCAGGCCCAAAAGCATCACATGCGCGTGTGCAAGCCGCTCCATCTGTGCGGGGGTCATCAAAAGAGCGGTACGGGCCAGGCGTTGTTCACGGGTCATGGAAACTCTCCTTTCGCGACGCTTTGTCAGGTGTGCCGGCAGCGTACCTCGATGATAGCACAAACCCCGCGGCCGCACAAGCGCGCTGTTCTTTTGCTGTACCGCGTATTGCTATTCCTGTATAAACCCGCTACAATAGCCAAGGACCCCTCCGTGCGGTCGAATACAATGGCAAAAGGGACGGGATTGTTTTGGACAAGATTTTGATGAAAACGCCGCTGGTGGAGATGGACGGCGACGAGATGACCCGCATCCTGTGGCAGAAGATCAAGGACAAGCTGATTTTGCCCTATGTGGACCTGAAGACCGAATACTATGACCTGGGCCTGAAGCACCGCGATGAGACGGATGACCGCGTCACCGTGGAAAGCGCCGAGGCTACGCTCAAATACGGCGTAGCCGTCAAATGCGCCACCATCACCCCCAACGCCCAGCGCGTGGAGGAATACGGCCTCAAGCAGATGTGGAAGAGCCCCAACGGTACCATCCGCGCCATACTGGACGGCACGGTGTTCCGCGCGCCAGTGGTGGTGAAAGGCGTCTCCCCCTGCGTGCGCAACTGGGAAAAGCCCATCACCATCGCCCGCCACGCTTACGGCGACGTATACAAAAACACCGAGTATCGCGTTCCCGGCCCCGGAAAGGCCGAATTGTGCTTCACCGGTGAGGATGGCGCCGAGGTCCGGCAGACCATCATGCAGTTTGAAGGGCCCGGCATCATCCAGGGCCAGCACAACACGGACCGCAGCATTGCTTCCTTCGCCCGCAGCTGCTTTAACTACGCTCTGTCGGTCAAGCAGGATCTGTGGTTTTCCACGAAGGACACCATTTCCAAAATCTATGACCACCGCTTCAAGGACATCTTTGCCGAGCTGTACGAAACCGAGTTCAAGGCCGCCTTTGAGGCCGCGGGCATCGAGTATTTCTATACGCTGATCGACGACGCGGTGGCCCGCGTCATCCGCAGCCGCGGGGGCTTCATCTGGGCGCTGAAAAACTACGACGGCGACGTGATGAGCGACATGATCGCCACGGCCTTCGGCAGCCTGGCCATGATGACCAGCGTGCTCGTCTCCCCCGGCGGACAGTTCGAGTACGAGGCCGCGCACGGCACCGTCACCCGCCACTACTACCGATACCTCAAGGGCGAGGAAACCAGCACCAACCCTGTAGCCACCATTTTCGCCTGGACGGGCGCGCTGCGCAAGCGCGGCGAGTTGGACGGCCTTGCGGACCTGCAGGCTTTTGCAGACCGCCTGGAAAAAGCCACGCTGGCC
>OKSB01000045.1_pt1 | contig 110270 bp, 98 predicted proteins | sample 1601171 | NCBI WGS metagenome assembly OKSB01 (sample SAMEA3541496, study PRJEB24748) | human gut metagenome | biome: human gut; feature: human-associated habitat; material: faeces | place: China | collected 2012 | reverse complement strand
TCAGTTCGTTCAGTAGAGGTTGCTGAGTACATGAATGTATCTAAAGCGAGCGTTAGTCATGCAGTTGCTCTATTAAAAAAGAACGGATTTCTTAAAATGAATCAGGGCTATGACCTTGTTCTCACAGATTCTGGGAGAGCAATCGCAAGTAGCATCTATGAAAAACATTGCTATTTTAAGGATAGACTGATAAATGCTGGTGTTTCTCTGGAAACAGCTGAAATTGAAGCTTGCCGCCTAGAACACTGTGTCAGTGAAGAATCTTTCCATAAGCTTCGTAAAACATATGGGTATTAGAACCCAATAAAGAATACGGTCAAGGAAAAAGTTCCTTGACCGTATTTTTTACAGGTCTTGTAGCGCTGTACATACAGCCCATATATAAAGAGAAAACTTTTACAGCATGAGTTTCTTCCACTTTCTGATTTTGGTGCGGAAAGTGCCAAAGGGTGCCACGGTGTTGACATGGATAAATTTATAAACTTCCCAGACAGCAGATTTGGTAGCACCGTCTGCCCACTTGCGCCTATGGGGAGCAAAGAGATCCTCGTCAGTCATGGTGTCAATCATCTCATAAATTCCCTGAATATTTGCGTCCAGCATATTTCTGAGTTCATGGAGAGACTTACCAGCGTAGGTATCCGTGAACCACTCATACAGTTCCCCAAGCTGGTTCCACTTGAACTGATTGGACGGGGTTTTCACTTCAAGACCGTTTCTCTCATCATGTTCCCACTTCAGCACAAGAGTCGTCCAGCCAACCTGATAAGCCAGATTTTCCGCCGGAGTACGGTCTACATCTTCCGCCCGAAGGTCTTTCATCTCTTCCGGGATATTGTCAAACTCGGCAATGAATTTGGTATAAAGGAAGTTCTTCATTCAGGTGGTTATCTTCTGGTAGATGAAATAGAGAATCATTTCAACAAGGAAATTGTAACGACCTTAATGCGCTTCTTTATGGACAGCCGACTGAACAAAAATGGCGGAACGCTTATTTTCACTACGCATTATCCGGAACTGCTGGATGAATATGACTGAAATGACGGAATTTGTATTGTAAGAAACCGTAATGGCATTACAGCAGAAAATTTGAGCTATATATTGAAACGTAATGATATTAAAAAGAGTGATGCCTACCAGAGCGGTTTCTTTGAGGGAACAACGCCAGCATATGAAGCGTATATGCGCCTGAAGAAAAGCCTGGCTGCTTCAATCAATTAAGGAGGCAGCAGAATGGAGTTAGGACTAACAGTATGAGGAACAATATACTGCATGAATGTAAATATTGCTTGTATATGTGGACTATTGTCCTTGAAATGCTCCTTTAAATATGATATCATTAGTTCGAACAAGGCGAAATAATGAAATGGAGGCTCTGACATGATCGTTTTAGACCTTGAGTTAAAGGAAATTTATGGATTTAATGATTTTCATATCAATTTCAGTTATCCCAAAAAGATTGTCAATTCGATTATCGATCAGGAACATCTGAAAGGAAGAGAGCGATTTCGCTATAAGAAGGCTGTAATTCTTATGGGAGCAAATGCTACAGGAAAGACCAGCCTTGGAAAGGCTTTGCTTCGTATTTTTGGATATATGACTGATGGAAATCCAACACCGCTGTATGAGATGGTTGCAGGCGATAATGGATACTTCAGTATTGATTTTGTGAATGGTGATTATCGCCTGCAGCGGTTGTCAGCTCAGATTGATGCATCTAATCAGGAGATTGACATTCAGTATCAGACCGCAGACATTGATACGATGGATTCGTATGAAAAATGTGTAAAGAAACTGAAAGATCAAACGATAGAGGCAACCAGAACTACTACAGCACTTAAGAAGCTGGTAGGTGCTGTTCGATATCGTTTTGCATATCCTGAAATAGAAAAATCTTTGAAACTTACAGGTGCGAATAAAAGCATCTTGTTGAAGACGCTGCGTGCTGTTATCGGAACGCTTGATCCTACATTACAGGACGTTAGTTTATCAAGAGATTTAAAGGATACCTTTATTATTCGGCGCAGTGGAACGGAAATCATCATACAGGAAGGTAAACTGCTGAATCGTGAGATACTGTCCAGTGGTACAGCAGAAGGAATTGATGTCGCAATGTTCCTTGCTGCAATGGCGACAAAAGAGAGCAGTTTCTATTATTGTGATGAACATTTTTCTTATATTCAGAGCGATATAGAAAAACGGATTTTCGGTATTATGCTGGATCGTATCGGAGACGATGAACAGTTGATTTTTACAACGCATAATACAGATATGCTGGATTTGAACCTGCCGAAGCATAGCTATGTGTTTTTGCGTAAGCATCTGGAGGAAGGCATATATCAGGTTTCTGCTGTTTCTGCATCGGATGTACTGAAACGAAATACAGACTCTTTACGCTGTGCGGTTGAGAATGATGTGTTTGCCTCGCTTCCGCAGGATTCGCTTTTGGACGAGTTGGAAATGGGGTGGGAAGATGAACAATAAGTGCATCTATTATGTAGAGGGCCCCTGTGAACAACAACTGATCGCGGCCTTAAAAGAAGCACCGGAAAGATTGATTCCAGGGAAGATAAAGGTCTTCAATGTGGTGCAGAATTTGATTCCCAAGTCACAGATGTTGTCTATTCAGGCAGGAACGACTGTCGTTTTGGTATTTGATACTGATGTACCACAGACATCAAACCTAAAAAAGAACTTGGAACTTCTCACCCGGTATTGCGGAAAGCTGAAAATCATTTTTCTTCCACAAGTTCTGAATTTGGAGGATGAGTTAGTTCGGTGTACAGACGTGCGAACTGCGATGGAACTGACCAAAAGTGGAAGCGTTAAAAATTTCAAGACGGACTTTTGTAAGATGAAAACAAAAGATTGTCGTTCCATGCTTGAGCGTCATAAGCTGGATTATGCACGTTTGTGGATGACAAAAACGCCTGAAGCATTTAGTTTTGTGGAGAACAATAGTTTTCAAATTAAAACATTATAATCTTTGATACCTCGTTGGGAAACCAACGGGGTATTTTTTTTTTGCCCCAATCAGGCTGCACGGAGGACTGAAAAAATCAAAACGAACCGTATGTAGTCCTGCAAGGACAACCAAAGTGCGCCTACGAGGCCAACGCGAAATCGGAGGATTCTTGTTAAACTTATTTTGTAAGGACGAAAGTCCGGATGTCCCTTGAAAACTGAATACTCATTCTTCAGGTACATTCCTGTTTGGTCGAGCCTTCGACTGCACGCCATGAAGCCCATCGGGGCGATAGCGGTTTCGCAGAAGCAAATGCCGGATTGCAACCGGCGGCGGTGTTAAAAGTCTGACAGGGACAATGATACTTCCGTAATTCGCGGTCCGGCCATAAGGAAGGCGGGATGGTTAAATTCCAATGGAGCAGTGAAGCACACTGCCGCCTGTGAGAAATCCTACATCTCTGGGGTAATAAGAAAAAGTACAGAGAAACCATATTTTCAGAAAGCACTGCCGGGTGCTGTATCAGCATGATACCTGGCAGGCTTTATCCATATCAGTGTATGGAGATTGGAGACAAGAGAAAATGAAAGAAAACTGGGTTTATCGGCGAGGTGATTTATATCTCGCCAATCTCGGTGTTCCGGTCGGATCAAAGCAGGGCGGTGTTCGTCCTGTTGTGGTTCTTCAGAATGATGTCGGCAATTATTATGCGCCGACGATTACGATTGCTCCGCTGACATCGAAAATTGAGAAGAAGCGAAAGCAACCAACGCATTTCTTTCTCCGTAAAGCAAAGGGACTGGCAAAACCTTCTATGGTATTGGCAGAACAACTCGACACCTGCGACAAGATATGCGTGATTCGCTATCTTGGGAGGGTAAGTAAGGGGCAGATGCGTGGGATTGATGAAGCTGTAAGGATTCAGCTTGGTTATTACATTCCGGAACAGGTAGAGAAAAAAAGAAAAGGCAAATGCCGAAAGGATGGCGAAGAAGGCGATGGATAAACTGATTACAAGGAAGGAAGCAGCCAGTATACTGGGAATCAGCGTAAAAACACTGGATGCCGCAAGAACAGACGGTTTGATTTCCTATGTTCAGTATGTGGAAAACGGCTGCGTTTATTTCACAGAAGTGGGGATTCAGGAGTACATTGCCAAATGTACGCACCGTGCAAAACCGATGGAACGTGCTGCGACATATCGCAAACCTCGAAGCTTTCGGCGGTGAAAATCGACATCGTTGAGTATAGACGATGAATCCGCAATAATGAAAGCATCAACAGGATTGGAGGTAATGATATGGCGGCAAGAAGAATGATGCTTCCCGATTATGGTACGGTGAGTATGAAGGGAACGCAGTATTATCGAACCCGTGTAACAGATCAGCAGGGACGGCGGGTTTCCTTATATGCAAGAACGAGAGAGGAACTGTACCAGAAGGAACAGGAAGCGATTCAGCAGATTGAGAACAAGACATATCGCCGCAGTACACCCACGGTGGCAGAGTATTGCGAAAAATGGCTGCTGATGCAGTCAGCACAGATCAGGATGACAACGTTGATTGACTATACATCGAAAGTGAAGAACTACATCATCAAGCCCTTGGGCGATATGCATATGGGGGATGTAACAGCGGATGACATTCGCCTGGCACTGTTGGCGGCATCGAAAAAGTCGGCATCTGTGTACAAATCCGTGAATGTCATATATAAATGTATTTTCGCGGCAGCAATGGAGAGTAAGATCATTGATGAGAATCCGACAATCTATCTGAAGAAGAATGTGGGCGGGATTCCGCAGAAGGATCGTCTTCCACTTACGGATGAGCAGGTGGATAAGCTGCTGGATGCCATTTACGGCTTGCCGCCGTATGTGTTTGTGATGCTGGGGCTGTACGCAGGTTTGCGGAGAGAAGAAATCCTCGGACTGCAATGGGATTCGGTGTATCTTGATTGCGAGGCTCCGTACCTTACTGTTCGGAGAGCCTGGCATACGGAGCATAATCGTCCGGTGATTCTGACAGAGCTGAAAACAAAGGCAGCGCATCGGAACGTCCCTATGCCGGACAATCTTCTGGAATGTCTGAAAGAGGCGAAGAAGACATCGACATCGGATTATGTGGTTGCAAATCGGGATGGAGACCCTTTGTCCTATACGCAGTTCAAGAGATTATGGCAGTATATCGTAACCCGTACCACCAAGGAACGCTGCTATTATCGCTATGAAGATGGCAAGAGGGTAAAGCATACGGTGAAGCCAGTTCTGGGGCAAAAGGCGGCACACAATGGAAATGTGGTTTACAGTCTGGACTTTGAGGTGACTCCGCATCAGCTGCGGCACACCTATATTACGAATCTGATTCATGCTTCGGTTGATCCGAAGACAGTTCAGTATCTTGCCGGTCATGAAAGCAGCAAGATCACCATGGATATTTACGCCAAGGTGAAATACAATCGCCCAGAGCAGCTCGCAGGAGTGCTGGAAGATGCTTTTGCATCGTGGGATTAAGAGTAAATCAGGAAAAACTTAGGGCAGGGATGGTCAAAATCCCTGCCCTTTTTACATACATTCGACATCCTTGAAGGAAGTGTTGTACGCCATGATAATAAAAGTGACAACACGCAATGTATGAAGATAGACGAGGAGGAGAACACATGGCTAAAGGGAAAAAGCGTCCTGCCGAACTTCCGGAATATGGAACAGTGATGATGAAAGGGGTACAGTATTACCGCACCCGGATTACAGATGCAGACGGGAAGAGAGTGGCGATTTATGGGCTGACACGCGAAGAATTATATGATCGGGTGGAAGATGCTCAGAAGAAAATCGCAGAAGTGGTTTTCCAGAGAGAGAATCCGACCGTGGAAGAGTACTGTGAAAAATGGCTGCTGATGCGGTCTGGAACGGTAAGACCCAATACGTTGGTGGGATACGAGCGGATGGTGAAAAGATACATCGTGGGTCCGATTGGACAGATGTATATGGACGAGGTGACCACAGATGACCTGAGGCTGCTGATGGTTCCACTATCAAAAGGCTCTTCTGGAATGTATGGTCAGCTCAATATGCTAATTAAGAACATTTTTAATTCGGCAGAAGAGAGCAAAGTGATCAAAGAGAATCCATCCAAAACGATTTGTGCAAGAGGCGGAAAGCCTGCGAAACGGCGCGAGGCTTTGACGGATGAACAGACTGCCATTTTGCTGGATAGCATTCGTGAGCTTCCACCGTATGTCTTTGTGATGATCGGCTTGTACGCGGGATTGCGTAGAGAAGAGATTCTTGGACTTCAATGGGACTGCGTATTTCTGGATGAAAAAACGCCGTACATTTCGGTAAGGCGTGCATGGCATGTGGAAGGCGGTAAGCCGGTAGTCAACACACTTTTGAAGACACCGGCAGCGAAACGAGATGTTCCGATTCCCAAATGCCTGGTAGCCTGTCTCAAGGAAGCAAGGGAAAAATCAGAATCGGAATATGTGATCTCGAATTCGAAGGGAACGGTTTTGACGGAAACACAGTTTGTGAGGGTCTGGAAGTACATAACAGTCCGTTCTACCGCAGAACGCTGTTATTACACCTATGTAAATGGACAGTCCATCAAGCATAGAATAAAGCCAAGGCTTGGTGAGCATCAGCCGAACAATCCAAAGCTGGTGTATACGATGAACTTCAAGGTAACTCCGCACATGCTGCGGCACACCTACATCACCAATCTGATTTACAAAGGTGTTGATCCTAAGACGGTGCAGTATCTGGCAGGCCATGAGAACAGCAAAACGACTATGGACATCTATGCGAAAGTCAAGTATAATAAACCTGAGGAATTGAGCAGCGTTGTGAATGCAGCATTCGGGCTGCGTTAAATTGCACCAAAAATTTCTCGATTTCGTGGGTTTACCTATGGGTTTACTGAGAGAGGAAAGCCCAAAAACCCGCATGAATACTGGACTTTTTGGATCAAGGTCAGGTGAGTACGGTCTCAAGGCCGCCCGCCGCGCTCCGCAGTTCAGCAAGCGCTGATATATTCCAATATCGTTTTCAAAAGCCCGAGATCCACTGGATCCCGGGCTTTTCTTTGTCCGCGCAGGGAGCGGGCGATCGGATTTTTGCGCGCACTGGCTTGACAAACCGGGGCCGATGTGGCACATTATGCATGGTTAGTTATATCTAACTACGTTTTGGGGGCACAAAACGCCCTGTTCCGGGGCAAATCTGAAAAGGAGTCAAGCCATTTATGCCGGAATCACTGGATATTCTGAAACTTCGCGTCCTACTCAGCTTCCTCAATGAAGATCCTAAAACCTGCACGGTCACGGGCCTTGCCGGTGTGCTGGCGAGGGGAAGCAGAAGGTCAGCCGCATCTTCATGGCGCTCGAGCGCGAGGGCCTGCTCGACCGGAGCGACCCGCGCCGCCCCTGCCTGACGGAGGCCGGGCGGGCGCGCGTGGCCTATTATGAGGAGCGCACGAACGTCGTGCTCAACCACCTGCTCTATGAGGGGCTGGACATCGGCAGCGCCGTGCACGACGCCTATGCCTGGGCGCTCATCCGCAGCGAGCACGCCTTCCGGCTCTACACGCCGGCGGAGGAGCTGGCGATCAGCGAGACCATCCGCCGCCCCATGCTCGTGGGCAGCGTGCTCAGCTGGGTCGTATTTGCGGCGCTTGTGGCGCTCGCGGTCAGAGTCAGCGCGTGGTTTTGCATTCCGGCCGTTTTGGTCTGCATTTATGCGGCGATGTGCACCTGCCTTGGCATCTCCTATACCGGGCTGATCCGGACGCTGCGCGGGGAATGTGAAGATCCTGTACGCTGAGATGACCCGGCGGGCCGCCCGACGGCCTCATGACAGAGTACGCAAGGAAAGGAGGAGCGCGCGTGATCGAGATCGTGTATCATGGCGAGGCGGCCGCCGCTTTCGGCCCGGACGGGCAGGCCGGCGGCTTTGAAAACGCGGACGGAAACGGAGAGATCCACCTCTATCCGCTGCTGGACGGTGTGAGCGCCATGTGCCTGCGGCTGGAGATGGGCTCCTATACGGAGATCCGCACGCAGACCGGGATGCTGGAGATCAATTTCTGCGCCAATGGGCGCTTTGAGACCCGGTTTTCTCTGCGGGATCATGTTCTGCTCAAGCCGGGAGATATGGCCATCAGCTGTTACGACGGCGTGCACGGCACGATGTCGGAGTCGCACTTTCCGCTGGGCTATTACGAAGGCATCTGCCTGGAGGTAGCTCCGGATGCCGCCCGGCGCTGGATCGCGCGGAACGCGCCGGCGTTTTCCGTGGACTTTTCCGCGCTCAATCGCAACCTCCTGGGCAGTAAGTGGTATACATACGGCCCGGCCGGGCCGCGCTGTGAGCACGTGTTTCGGGAATTGTATGAAAGCATTGCCTATCTGGATCCCGGCTTCCTGCAGATCAAGGTGCTGGAGCTGCTGATGCTGCTCGGCCGTGTTCCCCGCGAATCCGCAGCCGACCCGTACTGCTCAGTCAGGCAGGCAGAGCTGGCCCGGCATCTCCGGGATCATCTGCTGACCGACCGGGAGGGGTATGTCTCGCTGGCGCAGCTGGCGGCGGAGCACGAGATCTCAGTGTCCCACCTGCAAAGAATTTTCAAGCGGGTCTATGGCGTTCCGGTGTATCACTATATCAAGGAGTACCGGCTGGAACAGGCCGCAGTGGAGCTGGTGCGCAGCGCAAAGCCGGTGACACAGATCGCGCAGGCTGCGGGGTATGACAATGCCAGTAAGTTTTCCGCGTGCTTCAAGGCGCGCTATGGCGCGACGCCGTCGCAGTACCGCGCCCATGCAAAGCATGCGTCAAAACGGAGCAGTGAAACCAAAACGGAGTAGCCCGGGGCGGCGCAATATGGTAGACTTCCTGCTGGTTAGACGAGACTAACTAATAACAGGAGGTATACAATGAAACAGAGAATTGCTGCATTTTTGATGTGCGTGTTCTGCCTGCTGTCGGTCGTCGGCTGCGGACAGACCAAAGCGGACACGAACACCCCCTCGGCGGCCAATCAGCAGACGGTCACGGATGACTACCTGACGACCATCAGCGGGACGTATGTGGAGCTGTTCTCGGAGCTGTCGAAGGCGGATTACCGGAGCATCTGGCATGATGCCACCGCGCCGCTGGTGGGCGAGGACAATGCGGACGCCGCCACGGACAAGCTGCTCGGGATGTGCACGGCAAAGATCTACGGCGCAGACGCTGCCGAAAAATATGCGGCCGATCCGGACAGCATGGCCTTCGACTGCTATTTCCTGGGCGGGGTTTCGAAGTTCGTGATGGACGGCCACAAGATCACCGGTCTGGACACGCAGGGCAAGAAAGTTTTCTCCCACACTTATCGAAAGCTGGACAAGGAAAATGAAAACGGCTTCATTTTCTATCAGAGCGAGGACGAAAACTCCGGCGAATTCACCTACTTTGCCTTCTCTCCGGACACGATGGCGACCACCTATCACCTGGAGTTCCGCTATGCGGAGGATCTCGATGACCTGCAGAGCTGGTTCGAGGGCGATTATGCTTACTGGAACGCATCTGCGATCGCCGAGGATTACGATCAGGAGACGCTGAAGAACGTGATCACGCTCTTTGCGACGGAAAACCTGTCGGAATCGAAGTAAGAGATACCGAAAGAAAAAATCACATCCGCCGGTCCATTCGGACCGGCGGATGTGGTTTTTTGTTGTTTATCCGAGCGCCACGTCCAGCATCATCATGATGCTGAAGCCCACGGCGAAAAACACCGTGCCGATATTGGAGTGATCGCCCTGCGACATCTCCGGGATCAGCTCTTCCACCACGACATAGAGCATGGCTCCGGCAGCAAAACTGAGCAGATACGGCAGCGCAGGGACAACGAGCTGTGCCGCCAGAATCGTCAGCACGGCGCCGATGGGCTCTACCACGCCGGAAAACACGCCGCCGCAGAAGGCTCTGCCTTTTTTCATGCCCTCCGCCCGCAGCGGCATGGAGATGATCGCCCCTTCCGGGAAGTTCTGAATGGCGATGCCCAGCGACAGGGCCAGCGCACCGGCCGCCGTGATCTGCGCGCTGCCGGAGCGGTACCCGGCGTATACCACGCCGACGGCCATGCCCTCCGGGATGTTGTGCAGCGTCACGGCCAGCACCATCATCGTCGTGCGCTGCAGGCGGCTCTTCGGCCCTTCGGCCTGGGCGCTGTTCGCGTGCAGGTGCGGGATGATGTGATCCAGTGCGAGCAGAAACAGGATGCCGAGCCAGAAGCCCAGAAAGGCGGGGAGGAACGAGAGCTTCCCCATACCTGCCGACTGCTCGATCGCCGGGATCAGCAAGCTCCAGACCGAAGCCGCCACCATCACACCGGCGGCGAAACCGGTCAGCGAGCGCTGCACGGCGTCACTGAGCGCTTTCTTCATAAAGAACACGCATGCCGCGCCCAGCGCGGTGCCGAGAAACGGGATCAGGATCCCCCAAAATGTTTGCATAAGACAGCTTCCTTTTTGCTATGGATCAGGTTGTTTTCGTAAGTTAGATAGCTCTAACCAATAAGCATCATACCAGAGAACATCAACATTTGCAAGCGGAAACCCGCGGCCTGTGAAAATCCATGATTTCCAACCGGTTTCGGGCGCTCCGCAGCTCAAAAATGGGGCGGCCGTGCGGCCGCCCCGGTGCATTTGTATTTATTTCTCTGTTTCGTCTGCGGCGGTCTCCGGTTCGGCGCTTTCCGCCGTGCCGGGGTGGTTGTGGCGCGGCCGCATTTTGCCGAGGAGACGGTTGATGTGCTTTTCAATGTCCTGCGACAGCTCGGCGGCCTTGGCCGCGACTTCTTCGGCGGCTTTGGGCGCGGCAGACTGCGCGGACGGTTCCGCCTCCGGCTCCGTTTCCGTCGGGGCGTCCGGCTCCTGCGCCGGCAGGATGGCCTCCGGCGGTTCCGGCTGAGCGAGGATCGCCTGGAGCAGCTCCATGTCCGTCATGATGCGCTCCGGCTCGATGCCAAGCTCTTTTGCGTCGTGCTCGAGCACGGCAATGAGCAGGTCGTAGTAATCACCATCGCATTTGAGCGCCTTGGCGATCTGCGGCAGCGTCTTTTCGTGGAACGTGCGCAGTGAGCCCTCATCCGGCCCGAGGTATTCGAGCAGCTGCTGGCGCGCCGCGTCCTCGGACATGGTGCGGTCGATATAATATGTGCTGCCGTAGAGCCCATAGAGCACGCGCTGGGCGTCAAAGTAGCCGAGGCGCATGTTCTGACGGCTCTGCTCGGCGTCGAAATTCAGAATGTTGCCGAGATCGACCGTCGGGCCGATCGTCGTCACGTGCACGTCGTCCGGAATGCGGAAGCGCTTTTCGATGCCGAAGCCGAAGATGCGCAGGGCGATGATGTCCTTGCAGCCGTTTTCCACCAGCGCGTGGATGGGCACCACGTCCTGCACGCCGCCGTCGGCGTAATACTTGCCGCCGAGCTTTTCCAGCCGGAACGCCGGCAGGTACGCGCTCGCGAGCAGCATGTCGCACAGTTCGTCCTTGTCAAGATCGGAGGCTTTGAGCTCCAGCTCCTGATGGTCGGTCAGTGAGTAGGTGACGATGAAAAAGTCCGTGTCCGAGTGACAGACTTTGTCTGCGTCCACGACCTCGGCGACCCATTTGCGCAGCGGCGTCACGTCAAAGCCGCGGTTGCGCACGATGTCGGCCACGCTGCGCAGCGTGCTCTTGAGTTCGGAGAGCGGAATGTCGCGGTTCATGAGCCGGCGCATTTCCTCGTCGTCCACGTCCATGACCTGGGAAAAGTGAATGTTGTTCCAGACGTTTTCGGCCTTTTCGAGATCGTCCATGACGATCATGGCACCGTTGAGCGCGCCGACGGACGTGCCGGACACGGCGGAAAAGCGGATGCCCGCCTCACGCAGGGCCTTCCACGCGCCGATCTGGTAGGCGCCTTTCGCGCCGCCGCCCTCGAGCGCCAGGCCATAGGTTTTGTTACGATCCAGTTTCAGTTCCATGTCGGTTCTCCAATCTGTAGATTTTTGCGGCACAGGGCGGCAGGTCAAATGCGCCCACGCCGTCATGCATGGCAATGTGGGTGTCCTCGAAGCAATCGATGGCGCAGTCATACTCGTTGCGCACGAATGCCAGTCTTGTCTCTTCGCACAGGCCGGCGCCGGGGCGTGTGAGCTCCACGTGGCAGCGCACCGGGTGCGCTGCGCGGTTGACGATCAGCAGCAGTGCCTCGTCCTCCGCCTCCTCGCCGAAGGCGTCCCGCCCGCCCGCGATGACGCGCAGAATGCACAACACGCCGCCCGCCGGGGCAAACACGGCGACCTCACCGCGCGTGAGTGCCGGGTGCGCATGGCGCAGGGCGGTCAGCTGCGCATACCACTGCAGCATCTGCGTGTCGCACATCTGCAGCGGCGCGCGGTTGAACGGGTCGCACAGGCCCTGCATACCGGCCTCGTCGCCGTAGTAGATCGACGGAATGCCCGGCAGCCAGAACTGCACCGCCGCCGCCAGAACCTGCAGCTGCGCGCCGCGCGCGGCCATGGTGTCTGTGATCTCGAGCGCCGCAAGCTCCGCACGCGTGCGGCTGCGGGGGTCAAAGTCCAGCGCCAGCGCCGAGCGCGTGCGCGCCACGTCGTGGCTCGCCGTCAGGTTCATGAGCGCGTAGTACAATGGCTGCGGATAGTTCAGCCGCTGGCTCAGCAGCAGGTCCGCCAGTGCGCGCGCCGTGGTGCGCCCGGTCAAAAACGCGACCAGACCGTCGCGCAGGGGATAGTTCATCACGCTGTCGAGCGCGTCGCCGAGTGCGTACTGCCGCCGTTCGCCGTAGCTGACCTTCGTTACGGCGTCCTCCCAGACCTCGCCGAGGAGCACACTGTCGGGATCCGCCGCTTTGGCAGCGGTGCGCATGTCGCGCAGCACATCGTCCGGCAGCTCGTCGGCCACGTCCAGCCGCCAGCCGGACGCACCGTCGCGCAGCCAGGTCTTGACGATGCTGCGCTCGCCGGAGATCATATATTTGCGCCAGTCGGGGTTGGCGGCGTTGATCGCGGGCAGGTCTTTAAAATCCCACCAGCACTTGTAGTCGTCCGGGTAGTGCGCGAAGCTGTACCAGCGCGCGTAAACGGAGCTGCGGCTGTTGTAGGCACCGCAGCCGGGATAGTGCCGGAAGCGGTTGAAGTACCGGCTGTCGGCCCCTGTGTGGGCGAACACACCGTCGAGCACGATGCGGATGCCGCAGTCCGCCGCGGCCGCGCAGAGCTTTTTGAAGTCCGTGTTCGTGCCGAGAATGGGATCGACCTTCCGGTAATCGCCGGTGTCGTACCGGTGGTTGGAGGCGCTCTCGAAGATCGGGTTGAGGTACAGAACCGTCACGCCGAGCTTCCGCAGGTAGTGCAGCCGGTCGGCGATGCCGCGCAGGGTGCCGCCGTAGAAATCGACGGGCGCGTATTCGCCCTCCGGCGTATTGGCCTGCCACTCGACGGGTTCGTCCCAGTCGGCGTGATAGTGCACGGTCTGGCCCATGCGGCGGTGGTGCTCCATGCCGCGCTGCGCGGTGGCGGAGCTGTCGCGCGCGAAGCGGTCGGGGAAGATCTGATACATCACGCCGGTGCGAAACCACGCCGGTGTCGTGAAGCCGGCACGATAGACCGTCAGGCGCCAGCCGTCGGTCGGTGCGTCGCACAGCTGGGCATGCCGACCGTCCGGCGCGGCGCACAGCCAGCGGATGCCGCCGTCGTTGCACGCGAGGCGGAACCGGTAGCGCAGCGCCTGCGGCGCGGCGGGCAGGGTCACGGCCGCTTCAAACCCGGCGGCAGTCTGCGTCATCGCGACGGTGTCGCTGTACGCATCGCCGTAGATCTCCACGGCGGCGTCGAACACGAGCGTTTCCGTGTCCGCAAAGGCGAGGCGCACGGACGCGCTGGTCTCCACTGCGCCGATCGGGCTGCGGAAGGCCTCGTCGGCCGCGTCGTGCTTCGGCGTGGTGTCCTCCGGCAGCAGGAGCAGATACAGGTGCGCATAGTCCTCTGCCGAGCGCGTGAAGCTGAAGTCCCGCGACATGGCCTGCCGTTGCACGCGGCAGTAGGCGTCGTGCTCGTTGTGATAGAGCGCGAGCGCGCGGCGGATGGCGTCCGCCAGCTCATAGGCGTTGAAGTTGGCAAACGAGAAGCCGGTGCCCTCGCCGGTGAATTGATTATACGGCTGCACGCTGTCGCGCAGGCCGCCGGTCTCGCGCACGATCGGCAATGTGCCGTAGCGCATAGCGATCATCTGCGACAGGCCGCACGGTTCGAAGCTCGACGGCATGAGCAGAAAGTCGCTGCCCGCATACACGCGGTGCGACAGCGCCTCGTCGTAGCCGATGTAGGCGCACAGGCGGCCCTTGTGCCGCCACTCGGCGCTGCGCATGAAGTCCTCGTATTCGGCGTTGCCGGTACCGAGGAGCACGAACGCCATGTTCTGCTCATTCATGAGCTCGTCGAGCACGCACTGCACCAGGTCGAAGCCTTTTTGCGGCGTCATGCGCGTGACCATGGCGACGATGGGCGTGTGCGCGCCGATCTCAAGCCCGAGCTCCCGGCACAGCGCGGCGCGGCAGGCGGCTTTACCACTCAGGTCGTTGGCGGAGTAGGGCGCGGCGATGCCGCCGTCGTGCGCGGGGTCAAAAACGGCGGTGTCGATGCCGTTGAGAATGCCGGACAGCTGGTGCTGCCGGGCGTTGAGAATCCCCTCGAGCCCCTCGCCGTAAGCCGCCGTGCGGATCTCGCCCGCGTAGCTTGGGCTGACGGTGTTGATGTGGTCGGCAAAGACACAGCCGGCCTTGAGCAGGTTCGCGCAGCCGTTGAGCTCCATGAACTCGGGCGTATAATAGCGCGCGTCGATGCCGAGCAGGTCCTGCACGAATTCGAAGGAGAACTTGCCCTGATAGGCGATGTTGTGGATGGTCAGCAGCGTCTGCATGCGCGACTGCATTCTGCCGGCGTACTGCGTTTTCATCAGCATGGGCAGCACGGCCGTGTGCCAGTCGTTGCAGTGCAGGATCTCGGGCGTAAAGTCCAGCCTTGGCAGCGCCTCCAGGATCGCGCGGGCGAAAAACGCATACTGCTCGCCCTCGGCCTCACCGCCGCGATAAATGCGGTCGCCGAAATAAAACTCGTTGTCCACAAGGTAAATGACGATGCCGTCGAGCAGCAGCCGCTCGATGCCGACGTACTGGTGCCGCCAGCCGAGGTCGATATAAAAATCCGTCAGATGCGTGACCTGAGATGCGTACTTTTCCTTGATCACGCGGTGGTACGGCGTGATGATGCGTGCGTCAAAGCCGAGCGCGGCCAGACTTTTCGGCAGTGTGCCGACAACATCTGCAAGGCCGCCGGTCTTTGCCAGCGGCGCGCACTCGGCGGCTGCCAGCAGCACGCCGGGCAGGTCGCAGCGGCCTTTCTCGGCCAGCGCTGCGCGCAGTTCGGGTTTCATGGCGTTTCCTCCTTTACCGGGTCGTGAAGGTGAAGTATACGGTGGCAAGCTCCGGCAGCGTCACGCGCGCGGAGCAGGGGAGTGTGCCGAAGGGCACGTCCTCGCTGCGGATCTCAGGCGCGTTGTGCACGCCGGAGCCGCCGAATTCCTCGCTGTCGCTCGACAGCAGCTCGCGCAGCACGCCGCGCTTGGGCAGACCAATGACAAAATCGTCATAGCGCACGGGCGTGAAGTTGCAGACGCACACGACCCGGCGGCCGTTGCGCGCCGTGCGCAGGAAGGCGATGGCGCTGCGCTCGGCATCGTCCACGTTCAGCCACGTGAAGCCGTCCCAGCCGCCGTCGATGTCCCAGAGCGCGCGGCTGCTGCGGTAGCAGGCGTTGAGCGCGCTGCACCAGCGCTGCATGGCCTTGTGCATCGGGTAGTCGAGCAGCAGCCAGTCGAGCCCCTGCTTGTAGTTCCACTCGATGAACTGGCCGAATTCCGAGCCCATGAACATGAGCTTCTTGCCCGGGTGCGCGAACTGATAGCCGTAGAGCGTGCGCAGGGTGGCAAACTTCTGCTCGTAGGTGCCGTACATCTTGTCGAGCATCGACTTCTTGCCGTGTACGACCTCGTCGTGCGAAAACGCGAGGATGAAGTTCTCGGAGAAGGCGTACATCATCGAGAACGTCAGCTTGTTGTGGTGGTATTTGCGGAAGTAGGGGTCGAGCTCCAGATAGTCGAGCGTGTCGTGCATGAAGCCCATGTCCCACTTGAAGCCGAAGCCGAGACCGCCGTCGTAGGGCGGCTTCGTTACGCCGGGGTAGGCGGAGGATTCCTCCGCGACCGTCACGCAGCCGGGCCACGCCGTGAGCACGGCCGTGTTGAGCTTTTGCAGAAAGGCGACCGCGCCGAGGTTGATGTTGCCGCCGTCGCGGTTCGGTGTCCATTCGCCGTCGCGCCGGGCGTAGTTGAGATACAGCATCGAGGACACCGCGTCCACGCGGATGCCGTCGATGTGATAGCGGTCGAAAAACGACATGGCCGACGAGATGAGAAAGCTCTGCACCTCCGGCATTTCATAGTCGAAAATGAGCGTGCCCCACTCCGGGTGCTCGGCCATGCGCGCATCCTTGCACTCGTAGAGCCGTGTGCCGTCAAAGCGCGCGAGCCCGTGTGCGTCCTTCGGAAAGTGCGCCGGGACCCAGTCCATGATCACGCCGATGCCGGCGCGGTGGAGCGTATCGACAAAGTACATGAAGTCCTGCGGCGTGCCGTAGCGGCTGGTGGGGGCGTAGTACCCGGTCACCTGATAGCCCCAGGAGCCCTCGTATGGGTATTCCGTCACGGGCAGCAGCTCCACGTGCGTGTAGTGCATCTCTCGGCAGTAGTCCGCCAGCTCGTCTGCGATCGAGCGGTACCACGGCAGGCCGGTCTCCGGCCGGCGCCAGGAGCCGAGGTGCACCTCGTAAATGCTCATCGGCGCGCGGTACACATCGCGCGCGGCGCGGCGGCGCAGGTAGCTCCGGTCGTGCCAGACGTAGCCATCGAGCGCCCAGACCTTGGATGCGGTCGCGGGTCCGGTCTCGCAGTGCGCGGCGAAGGGGTCGGCCTTGAGCACCGTCTGGCCGTCCGGGCCGGTGACGGCGTATTTATAGAGCGCCCCGTCGCGCAGACCGTCCACGGTCTGCACCCACGTGCCGTCCGGCAGGCGGTCCATCGGCGTTGCCGCCGTGTCCCAGCCGTTGAAGTCGCCCGCGAGCGCGACGCGCTGTGCGTGCGGCGCCCAGACAGCAAAGCGGTGCCCAGACGCGCCGGGGAGCGCGTGGCAGCCGAACGTGCGGTAAGCGTGCACGGCCGCGCCGGTATGAAATTCCTGCAGCTCCGGCTCCATGGGGGAGCCGGGCGCGCGTCCTGTCTTATCCATGGCGCGCCTCCAATATCCCAGTCTAGCACGATCATTATACCGTGCCCGGCATGAAATTCCAACTGTTTTTTGCGGCCTTGCTTTGACAACATGCCCCGCAGCCGCTATACTTGGGACAGACAGAATACATTTGGGAGGCGCGGTATGTTTACCTTCAATCACTTTAATTTCAATGTTCTCGATCTCGAGCGCAGCGTGCGCTTTTACCACGACGCGCTCGGGCTGGAGCCTGTGCGCACGAAGGATGCGGCCGACGGTTCGTTCCGGCTCGTGTTTCTGGGCGACGGGCACTCGCCGTTTCAGCTCGAGCTGACCGGTCTGCGTGACCGCACGCAGCCATATGACCTCGGTGAGGGGGAGTTCCACCTCGCGTTTTCCGTGCCGGACATGGACGCTGCGCATGCAAAGCACGCGGCCATGGGCTGCATCTGCTTTGAAAACCCCGGCATGGGCATCTACTTCATCGAGGACCCGGACGGGTACTGGATCGAGATCGTGCCGGAAAAGTGAATCCCTACGCAGGAGACGGAAGACGTCTCCTGTGTTTTTTTTCGGCTCGTTCGCTTGACAAATATCTGGGAAATGGGTATCCTGAGTTTGGAAGCGCGTTCGAAAACATCTGAAAATCTGGAAAGGAGCGACCGAATATGACGCGAAGAAAACGACTCTGCCTGCTGCTGGCGGTGCTGACGCTGCTGCTGGCGTTGAGTGCCTGTGGCGCGCAGAGCAAGCTGGTGCTGGCGACCACGGGCATGGAACCGACGCTGGATCTCACGCTGCCGGACACGATCACACTCCCAGATAAGGGAAGGGATACGGTTTACAACAGCTATGTGGACAAGGCGTATTCCATGGCATTGGCGGCCGCGCTGCTGGATATGGACGCGGACACGATGCAGACGCAGCTGGCGGGCCGTCTCTCGTATGATGCGCAGACCGGCTACATCCAGTACTACACGCCGACCGAGGAGCTGACGCGGGGTGACCTGAGCGAATTCCCGACGGACGCGCAGCTCGAGCAGACCGTGCGCGAGCGGCTGCAAAAGTTTGAACCGGAGCTTGCCGACACGTCCCGGATCGTCTTCAGCAGCGCAACCTATGAGACGAACGTGAGCAGCAAAACGGTCGATGTGACGCCCGAGGTCAACGGCCGGATGGTGTATGGACAGTACCACATCTCCATTTCCTTTGATAGGGACGGCAATGTGACGGCGCTGACGCAGCAGTATGCTCCGCTCAAGGAGGGCGGCACCAAAACCGTCCGCCTGGCGGACGCCAAGACCGTACAGGCACGGCTGGATGCGCACGACTTCTCGGCGAATATCGCGCAGGAGCTGACAGACTGCACGATCACTGGGTTTGAGCAGGCGTATTACATGAACGCCGGGTTCAATGCCGAGGGCGACTATGCGCTCTATCCGATCTATGTCCTGCGTGGGCAGGGCACGGCGGCGGACGGCAGCGTGCAGGACTTCGAAGTGCTCATGTCCGCGCTCGCGGGATGATAAAATGGATAGAATGACCGGCGCCCCACAGAAAAATCTGCGGGGCGCGCTTTGTTGGCCGGTATGTGCGTTCAGTCGTCCGGCGCCGACAGCCGGCAGATGTCGAGTACGGACACCTCGAACGCCGTGCGCTCGACGGCGCCGGTGTCCAGCACCTTGATGTAGCTGCGGCTTTGCAGCCGCCCTTCGAGGGACACGCGCGTGCCCACGTCCCAGAGTGCGGTCTCGCATGCGCGCGCGCCCCAGGTGATGCACGGCAGGTAGTCGCTGCGGCCGTAGTGCCGGTTCACGGCCAGCATCAGGTCGCAGATGTCGCGCCCCATCGGTGTCGTGCGCAGGTTCGGTGGTTTGCAGAGCGTGCCGCTGAGCAGGATCAGGTTGCGGTCATACGGTTCATCGCTGAGCGAGATGTCGCGCGCGAACACCGTGATGACCAGCTTTGCGCCCGGCCCGCGGCGGTTGTTGAACGAGCGCACATCGCCGATCACGCACAGCCTTGCCGATTCCTCCAGCGGCATCTCGGCCAGCAGCCGCTCGCGCACGACGACATTCACACGGTCGATCGTGCCGGACAGCCGCTGCGTCTCGAGCGGGAAGGTGAAAAAGCGCTCCTGCCGGTTTTCGTGCGACAGCACGGGCGGCGCCGCCAGCGTGCCGCAGAGCTCGGCATAGTTGTTTTGTTCCAGTTCGTCCATGTGCTGCACCTCTCTTGTTGGGTACCACAGCCTATGTGCCGGCGGCGGAAAATATGCGTCTTGTGTAATGCGGCCGGACGCGGTATAATAAGAGCACCTATTTTTCGTGTCTCATCAGAAAGGACGAACGATCATGGAACTTCGAGAGATTCTTTCCCGCTGCGACCATACGCTCCTGCGCGTGGATGCCACTGCGGCGGAGATCCGCGCCCTCTGCGATCAGGGCATGCGTTACGGCTGCGCCAGTGTGTGCATCCCGCCGTGCCATGTCGCCGGGGCGAAGAAATATGTCGGCGACCGCTTGCGTATCTGCACGGTCATCGGCTTCCCGAACGGGTACAACACACCGGCCGTCAAGGCGTTCGAGGCAGCTGAGGCCATCCGCAACGGTGCCGATGAGGTGGACATGGTCATCAATCTGGCCATGGTTAAGGACGGCTGCTGGGACGATGTCGCGGCCGATATCCGCGCCGTGCGCGAGGTCAGCCGCGGCCGCATCCTCAAGGTCATCATTGAGTGCTGCCTGCTGACTGAGGAGGAAAAGCGCATGCTCTGCCGCATCGTGTCCGACAGCGGGGCCGACTATATCAAGACTTCCACCGGCTTTTCCACCGGCGGCGCCACGGCGGACGATGTGCGCCTGCTGCGCACCTGCTGCCCGCCGCACGTGAAGGTCAAGGCCGCCGGCGGCATCGCAAGCCTGGCCGACGCGGAGGAGTTTATCCGCCTCGGCGCAGATCGGCTCGGCACCAGCCGCATTGTGAAGATCGCCATGGCGCAGGAGCAGCAGGCCGCCGAGGCGGCGGCCGCGCCGCAGCAGCCGGAGGCACCTGCCCAGCCGGAAACGCCGGAACAGCAGGACACCACTTACTGAGTCTGCCGGGCGGCGAGCTTTTGCCGCACGGTCCGCCCCAGCCACACGCCGGGGATGGAGAGCCCAAACCAGAACAGGGAATACAGCGGGCAGATCTGCCCGAGGACGTTGAGCGGCCGGTCTGCGTAGTTCCAGACGTTCCAGCCGAGGCGCAGGTTGACGAGCACGCCGGTGAAATACTCCACTGTCGTGACGGCGGCCGCGCACAGCGTCCAGCGCCGCCAGAGCACGGTGCGCTCGTGCCCCGCGATCAGATAGATCAGCACGGCGCACACGCCGCCGCACAGCAGCATCGACCAGTGCGTCCGGCCGCGCCAGAGCAGCTCCAGCCCGCCGTAGCCCAGTCCGCCGGCAGCGAATACACAGCCGTATTCCAGTACTTTCATATGGCTTCGCCTCCGTGGAGGAGTATGTCCACGGGAGGTGGGGTTCAGTCCGCATTTTTGTCCGCCCGGCGCAGAAAACCCTTGACAGATCGCGCCGGGACTGCTATAGTATAAAAGCTGACAACAAAGTGGGCGCCCTTTGGGCAGCCTCACCCGGCCGCAAAGGCGGTCCGCGGTCAATAAAACCCGCTCCCGTTTGGGAGTTGTATGTGTTTTATGCGCGCGGATGTGTCTTGCATCCGTGCTTTTTTGTTCCTGGAGCCACCGCTCCCGATGCAACCAATGGAGGTGTGTTCGTATCGCAACTGCAAACTATCAGATCAACGAAGAGATCCGCGATAAGGAAGTCCGCGTCATCGGCGCTGACGGCGCTCAGCTGGGCATCATGTCCTCGGCCGCTGCGCTGGAGATCGCCGAGGGGAAGGACCTCGACCTCGTGAAGATCGCTCCGGGTTCCAACCCGCCGGTCTGCAAGATCATGGACTACGGCAAGTACCGCTTCGAGCAGGCCAAGCGCGAGAAGGAAGCCAGAAAAAATCAGCATGTGATCGAAGTCAAGGAGATCCGCATGTCGCCCGGCATCGGCGAGAACGACTTCAACACCAAGCTGAAAAACGGCCAGAAGTTCCTGCAGGGCGGCGACCGCCTGAAGGTGACCATCCGCTTCCGTGGCCGTGAAATGGCGCACACCAATATCGGTGAACAGCTCCTGCGTGACTTTGCCGCCAAGTGCGCGGACATTGCCAACCTCGACAAGCAGCCCAAGCTGGAGGGGCGCAACATGTCCATGTTCCTGTCGCCGAAGCCGCAGAACACCAATAGTAAGAAGTAAGCAAACCAAGGAAGGAGAAAATACAATGCCCAAACTGAAATCTCACAGTGGCGCGAAGAAGAGATTCAATCTCACCAAGAACGGCAAGGTCAAGCGTGCCCACGCGTTCAAGAGCCACATTCTTACCAAGAAGGATACCAAGCGCTGCCGTCGTCTGCGTTCCACCACTTATGCGGATGCGACTACCGAAGCGACCATCAGAAAAATGATTCCTTATAAATAAGGATTGACCGCACGATAGGAGGAAACAACAATGGCAAGAGTCAAAGGCGCGATGATGACGCGCAAACATAGAAAAAAGATCCTCGGCCTCGCGAAGGGCTACTGGGGCAACAAGTCCCGCCACTACAAGATGGCCAACCAGCAGATGATGAAGTCCGGCCGCTATGCTTACGTCGGCCGCAAGCAGAAGAAGAGAGACTTCCGTCAGCTGTGGATCACCCGTATCAGCGCCGGCTGCAAGGCCAACGGCATGAACTACTCCACCTTTATGCACGGCCTGAAGCTGGCCGGCATCGACATGAACCGCAAGATGCTCTCCGAGACTGCGATCCATGATCCCGCTGCGTTCACCGCTCTGTGCGAGCAGGCGAAGGCTGCCCTGTAAGACTGTATCAAAAAACCCGCCATCCGAACGGATGGCGGGTTTTTGCTGCATGAGGGACTGGATCCCGTTCAGTCGATCTGCCGCGCCACGACCAGAAAGCGGCCGTTTGCAGTGTGGTATGCACAGGTGGACAGCGTCAGCAGCCGGTCGCCGGGCTGGATGGTGATGCCGGTGTCGTAGCAGCGGTTTTCTTCAATGAATGCGCAATACTGCGCAAACTGCTGCGCGTCCGTGCCGACGCAGTCATAATATCGAAAGGCGTCAGAGCCAGCAGCGGGGATTTCCGTTTCGATCGCGGCCACGACCTCATACGAATGGGAGGCGTAGAGCGTGTCAAACTGCACGATCGGGTGCGCAGCGCGAAATGCCGCATCCTTGTAGGAGATCAGGGAGCCGAACATGCTGCCGTCTTTCATGTGGTGCCCGTAGATGAGGATGTTGTCCGCCGTGCGCACATCGCAGTTTTCGGCGACATACAGCGTGCCGCGGTAGGACCATTTGCCGTAGAAGTCCAGGTGCAGGTATTTTTCCGGTGTGCCGGGTGCGTACATGACTACGTTGTTCAGGTTTGTGCCGTCGATTCGCAGCCAGCCGATCGCTTCGGGATTTTTGGCAGCGAGCGCCTGCACCTGCGCAATGGCGGCTGTGCCCGCCGCGTCATGTTCGGCGGTGAGGGCATCGGCGACTGCGCGGTCACTGCGGTCGCTGTGCCAGTACCAGCCAAGGACACCGACGCAGACCAGCAAGCCGATGATGCAGATGACCCGGAGTGTGATGAGAACGGTTTTTTTCATACAAGTCTCCTGATAAGAAAATGGGCAGTGTCAGATGACGCTGCCCATTTTGATTGCTTTCAGAGGTATGCTCAGCCGTTGTGGTGCTTATGCTTTCTGCGGTTCAGATACGTAGCAATAAAGGTAGCCGCAAAAATCACGATCAGCATCACGAAGAGCCAGATCATGCGTGTATCACCGGTCTTGGGCGCGTTGGACTTGGTGCCGGTGCCCGGTGTGTTGCTGTCTCCATTGGGAGTGTTGCCGCCGTTATTGTTGTTGCCGCCGTTATCGTTGTCACCGCCGCCGTTGGGATCGTTATCGCCGTTGTCACCGCCGCCGTTATCGCCGCCGTTGTCACCGCCACCGTTATCGCCGCCGTTGTCACCGCCGCCGTTATTGCCGCCGCCGTTGTTGCCGCCGCCGTTGTTGCCGCCGCCGTTATTGCCGCCGCCGTTATCGCCGCCGTTGTTGCCGCCGCCATTATCGCCGCCGTTATCATTGCCCTCGCCGAGGATGACAACGATATTGATGTAGTGCAGACCGAAGTTCGTGGCAAACGCCTTGATGGTATTCGTGCCCTTGACATGGATGCCCGTGCCGCCGGGGTAGGTGATTCCGCCGACGCCGACGATGGTGGCCTCCTGAACATCGGCATCAATGCTCCAGTCGTAGACATGGTGGTTGGTGCAGGTGATGGTCACGGGGGACCACGCCGTCACTTCCATGCCGGCATGATAGGGCTTCGTGTGCGTGCCGAGCGCGTCCGTGTAGGTCACGGAGAAGGCCGCATCGTGGTCATAGTCGCGCAAGACTGTCAAAAACAGGTGCGTGCTCACGCCCGCCACGTCGCCGGCCGCCGCCGGGGTCGTGCCGAACGAAAACAGCGACAGCGTGAATGCCAGCAAGAAGATGGCAATCATGAGTGCCTGCTTGCGATGAGTTGCTTTTTTCATGTTGATTACATCCGCCTTTCACATTAGCTGGTGATCGAAAAAAAGAGATCGCGCGGGAGTGCGGGGGGGAACGGTTGCTGTGGGTGAAAATTGCATTGTTTACAGTCTATTCATAAAATAACACATTGATAATCGCTCGTCAACAACTATAATGCATGAGACGCGGAAAATGTTGCATCATTTTGCAAATGTGCCGAATTTTTTTCCCGTTTGCGCATTTTTTTCACAGAGCGGCGCCATGTGTCCGGCAGTGGTGTAGCGAGTGAAAAAAAGCATCGGATCAAAAGCGCAGAAATCCCATAAATTAGGTTTGACAATCGCCGGGCGGAGTGTTAACATTACGAAATGCTGATTAACGGGGTTAACAAAAAGGAGGCGGCATCATGGAACTGCAGCAACTGACCGAGCAAATGTTGCTTGCGGTCACTTCCTTGAACCGTTCCTGCATCCCGCAGAGTGTGCAGGAGCCGCTTAAGGGCGAGAATTTTCTGTTGGACTATCTCAGCGCGCAAAACGGCTGCAGCACGCCGGGTGCACTGCGTGAGGTTCTGGGCGTGAGCGCGCCGCGCACGGCGGCGATGCTGCGAGCGCTCGAGGAAAAGGGAATGCTGCGCCGCTGCGCCGACAGCCATGACCGGCGCCGCGTCGTTGTGCAGCTGACAGAGCTCGGCCGCCGGACGGCGGAGCAGATGCATGCGGCGCTGTGTGCGCACGTTCAGCATGTTCTGGGGCAGCTGGGCGAACAGGATTCCCGCGAGTTGATCCGGCTGCTGGGCCGCATCACGGAGATCGAGGCAGACACCTGAGCGAACAGGTAAGCGTTTTTTCGCGCTTTCATATACAAGGAGACAGTTTTATGAAGAAATATATTCAGGAACACAAATATGTGCTGCTGGTGTTGTATTTGCCCATTTATCTGATCTGGTTTGCGCTGGTCGAGCGCATGGTGCCCTCGACGGAGGGGTGCTTCGTTTCGTATCTGCCGCTGGACGACAAGATCCCGTTTTTGCCGGGGTTCATTCTGGCGTATGTGCTCTGGTACCCGTTTTTGATCGTTCCTGTCGTTGTGACGCTGCTCAAGGACGATCGCCGTGCGTTTATTCGCTATGCGGCGTTCATCATCGCGGGGTTTTCCATCTCGCTGACAATCTGCATGATCTGGCCGAACTGCCAGCTGCTGCGTCCGTCGGATGTGGATACGAGCACGCTGTGCGGCTGGCTGGTCAATGCGATCTATTCGGCTGACACGCCGACGAACGTACTGCCGAGCATGCACGTGGTCGGCTGCATGGCCGTTCTGGCTGTGACGTTTGACAGCAAGTATTTAAAAAAGGTGCGTATCCCGGCAGTCATCATTGCCGTCGCAATCTGCGCGGCTACGGTGTTCGTCAAGCAGCACTCCATTCTGGACGTGTTTGCGGCGCTTGCGCTGTCGCTGGTGCTGTATCTGATCATTTACGTAGCGGCACGCCGGGCTGTGGACCGGCGTCAGCCGTCGGCTGCCGCCTGAAAGAAACCGAACAGAGAAATGGATAAGCGAGGATAAATATGAGCGACCCGAAGATTCTGAAAAAGATGGAGCAGGAAAACCAGAAGTACAAACCGAAGCCGGCGGTCGTGGCCGTCTACTGGATCCTGCGTCTGATCGTGATCGGCGTCATGGTCATGACGATCATCCATAAAAACTATGAGAGCACGTTCGTGTGTGTGCTGGTGCTGATTTTGTTCATGCTGCCGCGATTCGTGGAGCGCAACTTCCGCATCGAGCTGCCGAGCACGCTGGAGATCATTATCCTGATCTTCATTTTCGCCGCCGAGATCCTCGGCGAGCTCAAGAGCTATTTTATCACCTACCCGCACTGGGACTCCATGCTGCACACGACGACGGGCTTTATCAGCGCGGCGTTTGGCTTTGCCATGGTGGATCTGCTCAACCGCAACAAACCGCAGCATTTCAAGCTCTCGCCGGTGTTTCTGGCGCTGGTGGCGTTCTGCTTTTCCATGACGGTCGGCGTGCTGTGGGAGTTTTTTGAGTTCTCGATGGACTACCTGTTCCACATGGACATGCAGAAGGACACGATCATCCACTCATTCGCCTCCGTGACGCTCGACCCGACGAACAACAATATTCCTATTTTGGTGGATAATATCACGGACGTGGCTGTGAACGGCGAGTCGCTCGGTCTCGGCGGTTATCTGGATGTCGGCCTGTATGATACGATGCAGGACCTGTTCGTCAACTTTGTCGGTGCGCTCACGTTCAGCGTCATTGGCTACTTCAGCGCCAAGTCCGGCAACAACAAGATCGCCAAGCAGTTCGTGCCGGTGGTCCTGCCGGAGGAGTCAAAGGCAGAAAGCGAACCGGAGCAAAAGCCGGAAGCGACAGAATAAAAGCAATCCCCGCCGGACGCAGGCAGCGTCCGGCGGGGATATTTGTTCGGTTCAGAAGCGGAACTCAAAATCCAGATCGTAGATGCTCACCGTGTCGCCTTCCTCGATGCCCATGGCCTCGAGCCGGTCAAACAGGCCGGACTGGCGCAGCACGCGGTCAAAGTACATCCGCGATTCGTAGTCGCCGAAGTTGATCGTGCCCATGAGCCGCTGCAGCCACGGCCCTTCGACGACCCAGAGATCGTCAAAGTGGCGGATCTGGAGCTCGTCGCTCGTGCCGACTTCCGGTTCGGGCGGAACGTAATCAGCCTCATACGGCGGCACCGGCGGGATCTCGGCGAGCTTTGCCGCGCACGCCTGGATGAGCTCATGCGTGCCGGTGTGGGCGGCGGCGCTCATCTCGAAGAATTCGTAGCCCTGCGCCTCGACGTGCGCGCGCAGGCGGTCGATGTTCGCGCGGTCGTCGCCGAGCAGGTCGCACTTGTTGGCGGCGACGATCTGCGTGCGCGAGGCCAGCACGTCGCTGTAGGCGCGCAGCTCGGCATTGATGGCCTCAAAGTCCTCGACCGGGTCGCGCCCCTCGCTGCCGGAGACGTCCACCAGATGCACGAGCAGGCGGCAGCGGTCGATATGGCGCAGGAAGTCGTGGCCGAGGCCGGCACCGTCGCTCGCGCCCTCAATAATGCCCGGGATATCCGCCATGACGAACGACGAACCCTCCGACACGTACACGACGCCCAGGTTGGGGAAGAGGGTCGTGAAGTGGTAGTTTGCGATCTTCGGGTGTGCCTTCGACACTACGGACAGCAGTGTGCTCTTGCCCACGTTCGGGAAGCCGACGAGGCCCACGTCCGCCAGCAGTTTCAGCTCGAGCAGGATCGTGTGGCTCTCGCCCGGCAGGCCGGGCTTGGCAAAGCGCGGCACCTGCCGCGTCGGCGTGGCAAAGTGCTGGTTGCCCCAGCCGCCGCGCCCGCCGCGCGCGGCCACAAACGGCTCACCCGAGGACATGTCGTGCATGATCGCGCCGCTGTCCGCGTCGCGCAGCAGGGTGCCGCGCGGCACGCGGATGTGCAGGCTCTGGCCCACGCGGCCGGAGCAGCGCTTGCCCTGACCGTCGGCGCCGTTGGCGGCCACGTATTTGCGCTTGTAGCGAAAATCCATGAGCGTGGACATGTTGTCGTCCACTTCAAAGATGATGTCGCCGCCGCGCCCGCCGTCGCCGCCGTCGGGCCCGCCGGCGGCCACGTATTTCTCGCGGTGGAAGGTCACCGCGCCATTGCCGCCGTCGCCCGCGCGCACGGTGATGGTCACTTTATCAACAAATGGCGAAGCCATGGTCATTCCTCACTTTCGTTGCCGGGCAGCCCGGCGGGGGATAGAAAAACGGGGCAGGCGCGATGCCCACCCCGTTTGCGATTACTGTGCGATCTCTTCGTAAACAGAGACCTGCTTGCGATCCTTGTCCTTGCGCTCAAACTTCACGACGCCGTCCACGAGGGCGAAGAGCGTGTCGTCCTTACCCTTGCCGACGTTGATGCCGGGGTGGATCTTCGTTCCGCGCTGTCTGACGAGGATGTTGCCGGCCAGAACGAACTGACCGTCGGCTCTCTTGGGGCCAAGGCGCTTCGACTCACTGTCGCGGCCGTTCTTGGTGGAACCCATGCCTTTTTTATGTGCCATTTCGAATTACACCTCCATGTGTCAAAATCAGTTGCGGAAATCAGGCCTCGATCTTCGTGATCTCGACCTTGGTGTAGGGCTGTCTGTGGCCCTGTGTTCTGCGATAGCCTTTTTTCGGCTTCATCTTGTAGACGCGGATCTTCTTGCTCTTGCCGTTTTTGACGACATTGCCGGAAACGACGGCGTTTTCCACCACGGGGGTGCCGAAAACAGCCTTGTCCTCGTCGATGACAGCCAGAACGCGGTCAAACTTCACAGCCTCGCCGGCCTCGACATCCAGCTTCTCGACGAAGATGACGTCGCCCTCGGCCACGCGGTACTGCTTACCGCCGGTAACGATGATAGCGTGCTTCAAACTCGTTGCACCTGCCTCTCTGTAGAGTCTCGCTCTTGTGGGCGGGAGACATGCCTCCGCTTGGTACCCACTCAATGCGGCCTTGACAGTTTATCATTCCGGACAGGTTTTGTCAACGGTTTTTCCCGGGACATGGCGAAGTTTTTCACGGAAACATGCAGGAAGCCACATTATACAATTTTAGTATGACCCGTTTTGGACGAGAAAAACCACGGCGCTAGATCCAGCACCGTGGTTTTGTGTCTTGGGAAACTCAGCCGCAGATGGCCTTCGTGTCGCGGGCGATGACGAGCTCCTCGTTCGTCGGGATGACGAACACCTTGACCTTGGAGTCGGGGGTGGAGATCATGATGTCTTCGCCGCGCTTGCTGTTGGCGACCGGGTCGATCTTCACGCCCAGGTAGCCGAAGTATTCGGCGATGGCGGCGCGGGAGGACTTGCTGTTCTCGCCGACACCGGCGGTGAAGATGATGGCATCGACGCCGTTCATGGCCGCGACGTAGGAGCCGGCGACCTTGGCGACCCAGTAGTGGAACATGTCGAGCGCGAGCTGGGCGCGGTCGTTGCCCTCGGCAGCGGCGGCGTCAAGATCGCGGAAGTCGGAGCTGACGCCGGAGACACCGAGCACGCCGGACTTCTTGTTGAGAATGTTGAGCATCTCGTCGATGCTGATGCCGTACTTGTTCATGATGAACTGGATGACACCGCTGTCGAGATCGCCGCAGCGGGTGCCCATCGGCAGACCGACCAGCGGGGTGAAGCCCATAGACGTGTCGACGCACTTGCCGCCGTCGATCGCGCAGATGGAGCTGCCGTTGCCCATGTGGCAGGAGATGAGCTTGAGCTCTTCGATGGGCTTGCCCATGAGCTCGGCGCAGCGGGCGGACACGTAGCGGTGGCTCGTGCCGTGGAAGCCGTAGCGGCGGATGCCGTCGTTCTGGTAATACTCATAAGGAATGGCGTACATATAGGCCTTGCCGGGCATGGTCTGGTGGAATGCGGTGTCGAACACGGCGACCATCGGCACATCGTCGCCCATGACGGCGCGGCAGGCGTTGATGCCGGTGATGTTGGCGGGGTTGTGCAGCGGGGCAAACGGCGTGCACTCCTCAAGCGCGGCCATGACGGCGTCGTCGATCTTGACGGAACAGGCAAACTTCTCACCGCCGTGGACGACACGGTGGCCGACGGCGTCGATCTCCTTCATGGAGGTGACCACACCGTACTCGGCGCTGGTCAGCTTGTCGATGACCGCGGCGATGGCCTCGGAGTGGGTGGGCATCGGCAGATCTTCGTCAAAGACCGGCTTGCCGCCGATGAGCGGGGAGTGCTTGAGGTGGCCGTCGATGCCGATGCGCTCGCACAGACCTTTGGCCAGGACGTGTTCGGTCTCCATGTCGATCAGCTGATACTTCAGAGAGGAGCTGCCGGCATTGATGACAAGAATTTTCATAGTCAGATTCCTTTCTCATATAAAATATTGTAATTTTCATAAAATCACAGTATTATGATGCCGTAACACTCTTATTGTAATCATTTCGTTGGAAAACGCAAGTATTTTTCGAAAGAAGGTGCAAAAATGGGCAATGTCATCGGCATTGTTGCTGAGTATAACCCGTTTCACAACGGACATGCGCGGCTCATCGAGCAGACGCGCGCGCGTCTGGGGGCGGACTGTCCGGTCGTGTGCGTCATGTCGGGCGACTTTGTGCAGCGCGGCAGCCCTGCGGTGTATGCCAAGTTTGCGCGCGCGGAGGCCGCCGCACGCTGCGGGGCGGATCTGGTGCTGGAGCTGCCGCTGCCGTGGGCGCTGTCGTCGGCGGAGGGGTTTGCCCGCGGCGCCGTGGGGCTGCTGGGCAGTCTCGGCGTGGTGACGCATCTGAGCTTCGGCAGCGAGTGCGGCGAGCTGGAGCCGCTGCAGCGGGTGGCCGAGGCACTGCTCGATCCGCTGCTGGGCGAGGACCTGCGCGCTGAGCTGCAGTCCGGCATCCCGTTTGCGGCGGCGCGGCAGCAGGCGGTCGCGCGGCGCGTGGGTGCGCTGGCGGAGCTGCTGCAGGCGCCGAACAATATTCTTGCCGTGGAGTATCTCAAGGCGATCTTTGACCAGCGGCTCGATCTGCATCCGCTGACGATTCTGCGCACCGGCGCGCAGCACGACCGTCCGGCGGAGGGAAACGTGCGCTCGGCGAGCGAGCTGCGCACGCGCATCGGCGCGGGGGAGGACGTGTCCGCCTTTCTGCCGAAAGCGGCGGCGGAGATCAGTGCACGGGAAAAGACGCTTGGCCGCGGGCCGGTGCTGCCGGAGGCGCTGGAGAGCGCGGTGCTCTCGCGCCTGCGCATGCTGCCGCAGACGGCTTACAACGCGCTGCCCGGCGCGTCCGAGGGGCTGGGCAACAGCCTGTACCGTGCCGCACACGAGGCGCCGACGCTCGACGGTGTGCTGGCGGCGGCAAAGTCCAAGCGCTATGCGCTCTCGCGAATCCGGCGCATGACGATGTGCGCGGCCCTCGGCGTCACTGCCGGCATGGACGCCGGCACGCCGCCGTATGCGCGTGTGCTGGCCATCGGCGCGCAGGGCAGGGAGCTGCTGCGCGCGATCGATACGTGCGCGTCGGTGCCGGTCATCACGAAGCCGGCCGCCGGACGGAACCTGCCGGGCGCAGCCGGAGAAATCTTTGCCCTGACGGCGGATGCCCACGATCTCTACGTGCTCGGCTGCCCCGCCAGAGAGGAGCGACGCTGCGGCGGCGACTGGCGTGCGAGCCCGTTTGTGCTGTGACCGTCATTGTGCGCAAAGTATTCAAAATTTTGATATGAATATTTCGTGAATTTGATATTGCAATTTTATGAAAACAATAGTATAATCTTTGCATATTCATTTGAAGGACATTTGTCCGCGCGCTGCGGACAGCGTCCGGAGAAGAAATGATTGGAGGAAATACAATGAAAAAAGCGATTGCTCTGCTGCTCGCTCTGGTCATGGTGTTCGCGCTGTGCGCCTGCGGCGGCGGCGACAAGGGCACGGCCGACAACGGCGAGAAGGTCGTTAAGATCGGCGTGTTCGAGCCCGCCAGCGGCGACTCCGGCGCCGGCGGCAAGAAGGAAATGCTCGGCATGCAGTATGCCAACCAGGAGACCCCGACCGTCGAGATCGGCGGCGAGACCTACAAGGTCGAGCTCGTCTACTCCGACAACGGTTCCGATTCTGCGAAGGCTGTCTCGGCGGCTTCCAAGCTCGTCAATGAGAAGGTCTCCATCGTGCTCGGCTCTTATGGCTCCGGCGTGTCCATCGCCGCGTCCGACACGTTCAAGCAGGCCGGCATCCCGGCCATCGGCGTGACCTGCACGAACCCGAACGTCACGGCCGGCAACAGCCACTACTTCCGCATCTGCTTCCTGGATCCGTTCCAGGGCACCGTCCTTGCCAACTACGCTTCTTCCGAGTTGAACGCGAAGAAGGCCTACTGCCTCGGTGAGAACGGCAACGAGTATGACCAGGGCCTGATCACCTTCTTCAAGCAGGCGTTTGAGAAGGCCGGCGGCACGGTCGTCACCGACTCCTTCCCGAAGGATAACTCCGACTTCAGCTCCTACCTGAACAAGGCGAAGGATCAGGGCTGCGACGTTATCTTCGCGCCCGTGTCGATCGCATACTCCACGCAGCTCGTCTCTCAGGCGGCTTCCCTGAACGTTGCCATCCCGTTCCTTGGCTCCGATACGTGGGATGATAACATGGTCCTGCAGGCTGCCAAGGGCACCAGTGTCCAGGCGTTTGTCTCCACCTTCTACGCAGAAGGCGGCAACAAGACCTTCGACGACGGCATCAAGGCCTATATCAACGGCAATGCCGATGCCAAGACCACCAACGGCGGCGACGATACCATCTCCGCTGTGACGGCCATGGGCTATGACGTTTATTATGTTGCGCTCGAGGCGCTGAAGGCTGCCGGTTCCACCGATCCGGCCAAGGTCATGGAAGCACTGCCCAGCGTGATCTATGACGGCGTGTCCGGCCACATCGCCTTTAACGAGACCGGCGACGCGATCCGCGACACCGCTTATATCAAGACCATCGACTCGGCCACCAACACGTGGAAGTTCGTGACGCAGCAGAAGGCTTCCTGAGCTTCTGAATCGGTCTGAGATCAAGAATCCGGGGGGAGCTTCGGCTCCCCCTTTGGGATTTTGAGCCGCTGCGAAAGCTGCGGAAGCTCCGCGGTTTTCGCGGCGGCTGAATGTCCGCATTCGTAAACGATAGAGAGGGAAACAGATGGAATTTCTAGTCGCACAAATTTTATCCGGCGTTTCGCTGGGCGGCCAGTATGCCCTGATCGCCATCGGTTATACGATGGTCTACGGCATCCTGCGTCTCATCAACTTCGCCCACGGCGACGTGTTCATGTGTGCAGGCCTCATGATGGTCTTCATGTGTGCGTCCCTGCCGGTGTACGTATCCATTCCGCTCATGCTCGTGCTGACGGTCCTGCTCGGCTTCATCATCGAGCGCGCGGCCTATAAGCCCCTGCGCAGCGCACCGCGTATGTCCGTCATGATCTCGGCCATCGGCGTGAGTTACCTGCTGCAGAACGTGGCGCTGTATGCCACCGGCGGCCAGCCGCAGACGTATCCGTCGCTGCCGTTCGTGTCCGGCACGGTCACGATCCTCGGCGCGTCCACGCACTGGGTCACGGTCATCACGCCCGTGCTCGTGATCGTGCTTGTGCTGCTGCTGCAGTGGCTCATCAACCACACGAAGATCGGCATGGCCATGCGCGCGGTCGCGAAGGACTTCGAGACCAGCCAGCTCATGGGCATCCAGATCAACAAGGTCATCTCCGTAACGTTTATCATCGGCTCGTTCCTAGCGGCCGTCGGCTCGCTGCTGTACTTCACGAACTATCCGACCGTCATCCCCACCTCCGGCGCCATGCCCGGCCTGAAGGCGTTCGTCGCGGCGGTGTTCGGCGGCATCGGTTCGATCCCCGGCGCCGTCATTGGCGCGTTCATCATCGGTATCTGCGAAACGCTCATCAAGGGCACCAGCATGACGGTGTTCTCCGATGCGTTCACGTTCGCGCTGCTGATCGTCGTCCTCGTGGTCAAGCCCACCGGCCTGTTCGGTGAAAAGGCCACGGACAAAGTCTGAGAGGGGGGGATCACTGTGCTGAAAGCGAAAGACAAAGAAGCGCGCCGCGGCAATCTGATCACCTTTGCTATCGTGCTCGTGCTCACGCTCGTGACGATGGTGCTGGAAAACGTCATGTCTCCCGGCTCCCTGCTCTTTACGGTCATCAAAAAGGGTGCGGTGTACTCGCTCGTCGCCGTGTCCATGAACCTGCTCAACGGCTTTACCGGCCTGTTCTCGCTCGGTCAGGCGGGCTTCATGCTCCTCGGCGCGTATGCCTACGCGATCTTCATGATCCCGGACGCCGCGCGCGACAGCGTGTATTACCTCTTCGAGGGTTCGAGCATCCACTTCTCCTTCCAGGAGATGTTCCAGCATCTGTTCGGCGCCACCGGCTTCGGCGGCGGCGTGAGTCTGGTGCTCGGCGTGCTCGTGGCCATCATTTTCGCGGGCCTGATCGCCGCGTTCTTCGCGTACCTGATCGGTCTGCCGGTCCTGCGCCTCAAGAGTGACTATCTGGCCATCGCCACGCTCGGCTTTGCCGAGATCCTGCGCGCCATTTTCCAGTGGCAGACGCTCGGCAAGGTTACCAACGGCGCCAACATCCTCAAGGGCTATCCGACGTTTGCGGATTTCAACATCACGAATGCTTCCGGAAAGGTACTCTTCCGCCTGAGTGCGGTCGTGCCTATTTTGCTTGCCGGTATCTGCATTTTCCTTATTGTCCTGCTCATCAATTCGTCCTACGGCCGCGCCTTCAAGGCCATCCGTGACGATGAGATCGCGGCGGAGGCCATGGGCGTGAACCTCGCCAAGCACAAGAGCCTGTCGTTTGTCATCAGCTCGTTTTTCGCGGGCGTTTCGGGCGCGCTCTTTGCCATGTTTGCCACGACTGTCCAGGCCAAGGTGTTTACCTCGGCCATGACATATGAGATCCTGCTCATCGTCGTCATCGGCGGCATCGGCTCCGTCTCCGGCAGCTGCATCGCCTCCTTCCTGTACATCGCGTGCTCCGAGTGGTGGCTGCGCTTCCTCGACAACGAGGCGTATATCGGCGCGTTCAAGGTGCCGCTGCTGCGCAACGGTTTCCGTATGGTCGTGTTCTCGATCATCATCATGATCGTCGTGCTCTTCTTCCGCAAGGGCATCATGGGCGAGCGCGAGCTGCCGGATCTGTTCCGTAAGCGCCCGAAAAAGGCAAAGAAGAACGTAGTTGAGGAGGGCAAAGCAGATGAGTAAAGACATCCTCAGCGTGGAAAATATCACGATGCAGTTCGGCGGCGTCGTGGCGGTCAATAACCTGTCGCTGCACATCCCCGAGGGGCAGATCGTGGCGCTCATCGGCCCGAACGGCGCCGGTAAGACCACGGCCTTCAACTGCATCACCGGCGTGTATGAGCCGACGAACGGCCTCGTCAAATTCCTCGACGAGCCGATGGTCCGCAACCATCCGACCGGCAAGATGAAAAAGCTCTACAAGGGCGAAAATCCGCTGCTTTACACGGCGGAGTATCATCCGGAGGACGAGACGAAAGAGCAGATGCTCGCGCGCGACCCGCTGGCCGGGACGGGCAAGGTCGTCTCGCCGACGCCGGATAAGATCACGAAGCTCGGCATCGCCCGCACGTTCCAGAACATCCGCTTGTGGAAGAGCATGACGGTGTTTGAAAACGTACTCGTGGCGAAGCATATGCGCGCCAAGCAGAACGTGTTTTCCGCGACCTTCCGCGGCAACGCCAAGGAAGAAAAGCGCATGCGCGACGAGACCATGGCCCTGCTCGTGGAGCAGGGGCTGGAGAAATACAGCGACGACATCGCAACGAGCCTGCCCTATGGCATCCAGCGCCGGCTGGAGATCGCCCGCGCGCTGGCGACGGATCCGAAACTGCTGCTGCTCGACGAGCCGGCGGCCGGCATGAACCCGCAGGAGACGCTCGAGCTCGCGGCGTTCATCCACGAGCTGCGCGATAAATACGGCCTGACGATCTTCCTGATCGAGCACCATATGGATCTGGTCATGCGGATCTCCGATTACATTTACGTCATCGACTTCGGCAGCAAGATCGCCGAGGGCATCCCGCAGGAGATCCAGAACAATCAGCACGTCATTGACGCCTATCTGGGGGTTGTGGAAGATGAGTGAAACGATTCTGAAAATTGAAGACCTGCAGGTGCACTACGGCGGCATTGAGGCCGTCAAGGGCATTTCGTTCGATGTGCAGGAGGGGCAGATCGTCACGCTGATCGGCTCCAACGGCGCGGGCAAGAGCTCCACGCTGCGCACGATCTCCGGCCTCGTCAAGCCGAGCGGCGGCAAGATCACGTTCCGTGGCGAGGACATCACCGGCAAGGACCCGACCCAGATCGTGACGCAGGGCGTGACGCTCGTGCCGGAGGGACGCCGCATTTTCCCGGACATGACCGTGCTGGAAAACCTGAAGATCGGTGCCTACCTGCGTAAGGACGATCTGTCGGAGGATCTCGAGTGGGTGTACAGCCTGTTCCCACGCCTGAAAGAGCGCAGCTGGCAGGCCGGCGGCACGCTCTCCGGCGGCGAGCAGCAGATGCTCGCAGTCGGCCGCGCGCTCATGAGCCGCCCGAAGCTGCTCATGATGGACGAGCCCTCGCTCGGCCTCGCGCCGCTGGTCGTGCGCGATATCTTCTCCATCATTCAGGAGATCAACAAACAGGGCGTGACGATCCTGCTCATCGAGCAGAATGCGAACATGGCCCTCAAGATCGCCGATGTCGGCTACGTGCTCGAGACCGGCCGCATCACGCTCACCGGCAGCGGTGAGGAGCTGCTGACCAATGACGCGGTGCGCGCGGCGTACCTCGGCGCATAACTGCATACGCTACCAGACGGAAGGATGCCCGCAGGCGTCCTTCCGTTTTTTTCGGAACATTCCTTGACCGTGCGCGTCCAATCCTGTACAATGCAGTTGAAAACCATCGAACCATAGAGGTGTACTATGAAAAAGTTTCTTTCGGGATTTCTGGTACTGTGCCTGTCGCTCGCGCTGCTGACTGCCTGCGGAACCGGCGGCCAGACCGGCAAGACGGTGACGGCCGGCGGCCTGACCTTTGCCAAGAGCTACAGCGAGGTCTATTCCGCGCTGACCGATGCGCAGAAAGCGATCGCAGACCGCGACAAGTCGCTCAACATGTCCGACGGTACCTCCGGCGACCCGGAGGCCGGCGGCAAGGGCGACGGCGAGGGCACGTTCTACTCCGGCACGAATGTGCAGGTCGCGGGTGTCGATGAGGGCGACATCGTCAAGACCGACGGCACGTATATCTACATCCTGCGCGGCAGTGAGCTGATCGTCATGCAGGCGGACGGCGCGGACGTCACGGATGTGTCCAACGTGTTCGTCGGGCAGGACTGGGAGCGGACAACGACCGAGGACGGTCAGGCCCACACGCAGGAAAAGCTGCCGCTGGAGCTGTATCTCGTGGATAGCCGCGCGGTCGTCCTCTCGTCGTATACCGACTGGACGGGCAGTGACACTTCCTCGGACGAGCGTTCCGGCAGCGGCAATAACTACGTCACGGTCGATATTTATGACGTTTCCGATCCGGCGGCCCCGACGCTGGTCCAGTCGCTCGGACAGGACGGCTACGAGATCGCCTCGCGCATGATCGGCGGCGTGCTCTATCTGTGCACATCGTATTATCCCGATGCACCTGAGAAGGGCGACGAGGCCACGTATGCGCCCCGGCTGTACGATGGGGACACGGCGTCGGTCATGCCGTGCGACAGTATCGGCCTCATGCCGTATGAAAACTCCATGACCTACGCGGTCGCGGCGTCGTATGACATTGCGTCCGGTACCCGGCTCTCCAGCCAGTCCGTGCTCGGCGGCGGGGAGACGGTGTACATGACGGCGGAGAATCTCTACCTGTGCACGAGCGTCTACGACGACGGTGCTGGCAAGACGTATAAAGATGGCAGCTACACGGTCACGGACTATACCTCGAACGTCAACACGGTGGTCAACCGCTTCGCGATCGCGGACGGCAAGCTCACCTTCGCCGCCAACGGTGCTGTGGCCGGCGCGCTCAACAACCAGTTCTCGCTTGACGAGCGGGAAGGTTATCTGCGCATGGCCACGACCGAACAGACGTATGCCTACAGTGTCTACCGCGATGAAAAGCACGACTTTGAAAACACGAAAACCAATGACGATGCCACACAGACGCGCAACGATGTCTACGTGCTCGACAGTGACCTGAACACCGTCGGCAGCGTGGCCGGGCTCGCGGAAGGGGAGACGGTGTTCTCCGCGCGCTTTGACGGGGATTACGGCTATCTGTGCACCTACCGCCAGACGGATCCGGTCTTTGCGGTCGACCTGACCGACCCGGCGAACCCGAAGGTCGTCGGCGAGCTCAAACTCAGCGGCTATTCCGACTATCTGCACATCTGGTCGGACGGGCTGCTCTTCGGCCTCGGCATGGAGACGCAGGCGGTCGATGGCGCGACCGTGGACGGCATGAAGCTCGTCATGATTGACACGTCCGACCCCGCCAAGCTGCATGATCTGCACACGCAGACCATCGACGCCGACTACAGCGAGGCGTTGTATAACCATAAGGCGATCCTGGTGGACAGCGGCAAGGACCTCATCGCTTTCCCGGCGGAAAACAGCTACCTTGTCTACGGCTATTCGGCGGAGGAAGGCTTCACGCTGCGCAAGGAGATCCCCGTCTCGCAGTGGGATGAGAACAACCGCGGCCTGTACATCGGCGACTACTTTTATGTTGTCGGCTCCGACCAGGTGAACGTGCTCGACCTGGGCACGCTCGAGAATGTGGCGCAGGCGATCATCCCGCGCGGATAAATGAAGTGCAGATTTTCTGACAGGCGGTGCGCTCGAACGCACCGCCTGTTTACATTTTTGCGCCGCTGTGGTAAACTGATACGTTGAGCGAATATCGCAACAAGGGAGGCGGCGCTGTGCTCGAAAAGCTGCGACAAATTGAAAACCGGTATGCCGAACTTGAGAGCAAGCTGGCCGACCCCGCGTACTATTCCGATCCGGCGGTGTTCACAAAGCTCTGCCGCGAGCAGCGCGAGCTGCAGCCGGTCGTGGAGGCCTACCGGGCCTATACCGCCTGTCAGGCGCAGATCGCGCAGGCGGAGGCGCTGCTGGGCGACCCTGAGCTGCACGAGATCGCGCGCGATGAAATCGAGCACGGCAAGATCCGCTGCGCAGACCTCGAGCAGCAGCTGCGCGTCCTGCTGCTGCCGCGCGACCCGAACGATGACCGCAACGTCATTCTGGAGATCCGCACCGGCGTCGGTGGAGAAGAATCGGCGCTCTTTGCGCATACGCTTTATCGGATGTACAACATGTACGCCGATGCGCACGGGTGGAAGACCGAGATCGCGAACCTCAACGAGACGGAACTCGGCGGCGTGCGTGAGGCGAGCCTGCTCATCAGCGGGCAGGGGGCCTACTCCCGCCTGAAGTTTGAAAGCGGGGTGCACCGCGTCCAGCGCGTGCCGGAGACGGAGACCGGCGGCCGCATTCACACCAGCACCGCCACCGTGGCCGTGCTGCCGGAGATGGACGCCGTGGAGGTGCATATCGACCCGAAGGATCTGCAGATCGACACCTACCGCAGCTCCGGCGCCGGCGGCCAGCATGTCAACAAGACTGAGAGCGCCATCCGCATCACGCACCTGCCGACCGGCACGGTCGTCGAGTGCCAGGATGAGCGCAGCCAGTATAAAAACAAGGATCGCGCGATGAAGATTCTGGCCTCGCGCCTGTATGCCGCGGAAAGCGCCCGGCAAAACGCCGCACGCTCGGCCGAGCGGCGCAGCCAGGTCGGCACCGGCATGCGCAACGAGCGCATCCGCACCTACAACTTCCCGCAGGGGCGGGTGACGGATCACCGCATCGGGCTGACGCTCTACAAGCTCGACCAGGTGCTCGACGGCGATCTGGACGAGATCATCGATGCGCTCACACTGGCCGATCAGGCCGAAAAGCTGCGTGCATCCGCGGAGGAAACATGAACACGAAACGAATCACAACCGAGATCGCGCAGGCGGCGGATGCCATCCGCGCCGGGCAGCTCGTCGCCGTTCCGACGGAGACGGTCTATGGCCTTGCCGGCAACGGGCTGGACCCCGATGCCGTCGCGCAGATCTATGAGGTCAAGGGTCGGCCGGCCGTCAAGCCGCTGTCGCTGATGGTGCACGATGCGTCCGCCATGGCGCGCTACTGCGTTGATGTGCCGCCGGCGGCGTACACGCTGTCCGAGGCCTTCTGGCCCGGGCCGCTCACGATCGTGCTGCGGGCACAGGACTGCGTGCCAGAGATCGTGCGCGCAGGCGGGGAGACCGTCGGCCTGCGCTGCCCGGATCACCCGGCCACGTTGGCGCTCATCGAGGCCGCACAGCTGCCGCTGGCCGCGCCGTCGGCCAATCCCTCCGGCGCGCCGAGCCCGAAAACGGCGGACGACGTGCTCGCGTATTTCGACGGGCAGATCGCGGCCGTCATCGACGGCGGCCCCTGCGGCATCGGCCGGGAGTCCACGCTCGTCGACCTCTCGCACACGCCGTACCGCATCCTGCGCTCTGCCGCCGTGCCGGACGATGCTGTGTGGGATGCGCTTGTGCAGAAAATGCACATCGTCGGCATTACGGGCGGCACCGGCTGCGGCAAAACGACCGCGCTCATGGAGCTGGAGCGTCAGGGCGCACTCGTGATCGACTGCGACGCGGTGTATCATGAGCTGCTGGCGTCCAATACCGCCATGCTCGCGGAGATCAACGCCCGTTTTCCGGGTACAATAGAAGATGGGGTGCTGCAGCGCAAGAAGCTCGGCGCGGTCGTGTTTGCGGATGCGGCGGCGCTCGACGATCTCAACGCCATCACGCACCGGTATGTCCGCGCCGAGGTGCGCGCCCGCCTGCGCGCGTGGGCGCGTCAGGGCGGCACGGCCGCGGCGATCGACGCCATCGCACTCATCGAGAGCGGGCTGGCGGAGCTGTGCACCGTTACCCTCGGCGTGACGGCGCCGCGCGAGGTGCGCATCGAGCGGCTCATCGCGCGCGAGGGCGTGACACGCGATTATGCCGAGGCGCGCATCGACGCGCAGAAGCCCAACGAATGGTTTGCCAAACATTGCAGCTACGTGCTGGAGAACGGCGGCACGCTCGCCGATTTTCAGCGCCGCTGCCATCAACTGATACAGGAGGTGCTCTCATGAGCGAAGATAAGGAACTCAAGCAGTGGAAGGAAAAGCTGTTTTATCAGCCGAAGAACGGCTATGATCAGATCGACGCCGAGCAGACCGGGGAGATCTTTGCCTACGCCGAGGGATATAAGCGCTTTCTCGACGCCGCACGCACCGAGCGCGAGGCCGTTAAGGAAGCAATCCGCATGGCGGAGGAAGCGGGCTTCGTGCCGTATACGTTCGGCATGGAGCTGCAGCCGGGCTCGAAGGTGTATGTCAACAACCGCGGCAAGGCACTCATGCTGGCCGTGCTCGGTCAGCAGCCGCTTGACCACGGCTGCGTGATCGCGGGCGCGCACATCGACTCGCCGCGCCTCGACCTCAAGCAGACGCCGATGTATGAGGATTCGGAGCTGGCGTATTTCAAGACGCACTATTACGGCGGCATCAAGAAGTACCAGTGGGTCACGATCCCGCTGGAGCTGCACGGCACCGTCGCGCTCAAGGACGGCAGTACGGTCGATATCGCCATCGGCCGCGAGCCGGATGAGCCGCAGTTCGTCATCACCGATCTGCTGCCGCACCTCGGCAAGGATCAGATGCGCAAGACCATGGAAGAGGGCATCACGGGTGAGGCACTCAACATCGTCATCGGCAGCATGCCGTATGCCGGAGAGGGGCGCGACCGTGTGAAGCTTGCCGTGCTGTCCCTGCTCTATGATGAATACGGCATCACGGAAGAGGACTTCCTGTCGGCAGAGCTTGCCGCCGTGCCGGCGTTCCCGGCGCGCGACATCGGCTTTGACCGCAGCATGATCGGCGCCTACGGTCAGGACGATCGCGTGTGTGCCTATGCCGAGCTGCGCGCCATCCTCGACCTTGACGGCGCGCCGGAGCGCACGGCCGTGTGTATCCTCGCCGATAAAGAAGAGATCGGTTCCGACGGCGTGTCCGGCATGCAGTCGCAGGCGTTTGAGGCCTTCATGGCCGACCTCTGCGAGCAGCAGGACGTCGCGCTGCGCCACTGCTTTGCCAAGAGCTTTTGCCTCTCAGCGGACGTCTGCGCGGCCTTTGACCCCAGCTTCCCCGAGGTGAGCGCCAAGCGCACGGAGGCCAAGCTCAACTACGGCATGGGCATCTGCAAGTTCACGGGTGCGCGCGGCAAGTCCGGCACGAGCGACGCCTCGGCCGAGCTCGTGGCCTATCTGCGCCGCCTGTTTGCTGATAACGGCGTCGTCTGGCAGCTGTCCGAGATGGGCAAGGTCGATCAGGGCGGCGGCGGCACGATCGCCAAGTTCATGGCCGACCGCAACATCGACACCATTGACGCCGGTGTGCCGGTGCTGAGCATGCATTCGCCGTTCGAGCTCGTGGCAAAGTTCGACTGCTGGATGACCTACCGCGGCGTGCTGGCGGCCTACTGCGACACGCAGGAATAATCGAATCGGACGGGGGAGAACGGGCGCTGTGCCCGTTTTCCCTTGTGGTGAGCAAGAAATTGTGTTATAATCAAACGCTCATATCTGCACATTGGGAGGAACATCCGTGAGCATCTGGAATGCGATCCTACTCGGTCTGGTGCAGGGCATCGCAGAGTTTCTGCCGATCTCCAGTTCCGGCCATCTGTCCATCCTGCAAAACCTGTTTCACATGTCGACGACGGAAAACGGCCATCTGTTTTTCGATGTTCTGCTGCATCTGGGCACGCTCATTTCCATCTGCATCGTCTACTGGCGGGACATCGTGGCCATGGTGCGCGAGACATTCGCGTTTTTCCGCAACACGCGTCTGCCGGCTGAGCAGCGACAGCAGCAGCTTCCCGCCGCGCGCCTGGTGCTCATGATCATTCTGGCGACGCTGCCGCTGTTTCTGATCCTGCCGATCAACGATCAGGTCGAGCAGCTCTACTACCACACTTTCTTCATCGGCCTCATGCTTATCCTCACGGGTTTTCTGCTGTTCGTGGCCGATAAAATGCCCAAGGGCACGCGCACGGAGAAAAACATGCGCGTGCGCGACGCGCTCATCATCGGCGTGTGCCAGGCCGTGGCGACGATCCCGGGTCTGTCCCGGTCGGGCACCACAATCGCAGCCGGCATGGCCACGGGACTGGACCGCAGCTTTGCTGTGCGCTTCTCGTTTCTGATGTCGCTGCCCGCGGTGCTGGGTGCGAACATCCTGTCGCTGGCCAAGGCGGCCAAGACGGGCATTGACGTGTCGCTCCTGCCGGCGTACCTGATCGGTATGTTCGTGGCGATGGTTTCGGGCGTTGCGGCCATTGGCCTTGTCAAGCGCCTGACGTCGAAGGGCCGCTTCGGCGCGTTTTCCTACTACTGCTGGGGCGCGGGCGCACTGACGATGATTCTGTCTCTGATTTTCTGAGAGGACGTTATATAATGGCAACTTCATCATCCAAAAAGAAAACCGGTACGGCGAAAAAATCCGCTCCGGCAGCAAAAAAGCCGGTCTCCGCGCCGAAAAAGCGGCCGGCTGCCAAGGCGGCACCGGCACCTGCGCCGACGGCACCGACGTGGCCATATGCGCTTGTGTGCATCATTTTGTCGCTGCTGGCATTTCTGGGCCTGTTTCATGCCGAGGGCGTCATCATCGACGGCTTTGCGGGCTTCCTGTGCGGCATCATGGGCTGGGGCTTTTGGGCGTTTCCGTTTGCGATGCTGCTGCTGGCGTGGATCTTTGTGCGCAATCCGCGCGAGCACTTTGGCCTGCGGGTGACGGCGGCGCTGCTGATCGCGCCGCTGTTCGGCACGATCGTGCACCTGATGGTCTGCCGCGTGGCGTTCACTGCGCAGACGTTCGGTGCGATCGTCGGCCAGCTCTATGACGGCGGAAAAGCGCTCACGTCCGGCGGCGTGATCTCCGGCGGCGTGGGCTATCTGCTCAAGGCCGGCATCAGCGTGTATGCGGCGCTGCCGCTGACGATGGCCGCGTTCGTGCTCTGCGTGCTGGGCAGCATGGACCTGTCGGTCGGCAAGATTGCAGCATGGTCGCGCGCACGGCGCGAGGCACAGTACATCCCGGACGAGGATGTGCCGCTTTTGGATGATGACGAGGACGAACCGGTCCCGCAGCCGCTGCCTGATCCGCAGCGCAGTCCGCGCCGCACCGCGCCGGACAAGCCGCCTGAGAAGAAAAAACGCATTGATATTCCGTTCGATGAAACAAAAGCGGAGCCGGACGACGATCCGATCGACCCCATCCCGGTGAAAAAGCCAGCCCGCGGCGCGAAAAAGGCCGCGCCGGCCGAGGCCACGCAGAACGTCCAGCCGCTGTCTGTGGAGGAGGCGGCCGATATCTGCGGCGTCACCGTGCCGGCCACGCAGGAGATTCAGGACCCGCCGAAGCCGTCCAAAAAGGCAGCCAGCGCCGCCGTCGCGGCGGAGACGGCCGCCATCACCTCCGCCATCGAGAGCGAGAATGCCGACCACTCGGCCTATCAGCTCCCGCCGGTGTCGTTCCTGCGTGCCGGGAAGAAGGATCAGACGGACGCGACGGAGGAGATCCGCTTCAACCGCGACCGGCTCAACACCGCCCTGAGCAGCTTCGGCGTCAATGCCACCATCCGCGATGTGACGCGCGGCCCAACGGTCACGCGCTACGACCTCGAGCTCGAGGCGGGCGTGAAGCTCAACAAGATCACGAACCTTTCCAGTGACCTTGCGCTCGCGCTCGGCGTGGAAAACGTGCGCATCGCGCCGATCCCGGACAAGATCTCCACCGTCGGCATCGAGGTACCGAACAAGATCGTCAGCGCCGTGTGCCTGCGCGATATCATCGACTCGCCCGCATTCCGCAATGCCAAGTCCAAGCTCTCGTTCGCCGTCGGCAAGGACATCGGCGGCAACTGCATCATCGGCAACATCGCCAAGCTGCCGCATATGCTCATCGCCGGCACGACCGGTTCCGGCAAGTCCGTGTGCATGAACTCACTCATCCTGAGCCTGCTCTACAAGGCGACGCCGGATGAGGTGCGCCTGATCATGATCGACCCGAAAATGGTCGAGCTTGGCATCTATAACGGCATTCCGCACCTGTTCATCCCCGTCGTGACCGACCCGAAGAAGGCCGCCGGCGCGCTGCAGTGGGCGGTCGTGGAGATGCTCAAGCGCTACCGCCTCTTCTCCGAGGCGCAGGTGCGCGACCTCGCCAGCTACAACGCCCTGCAGAAAAACGAGCCTGACGGTCAGACCCTGCCGCAGGTCGTCATCGTCATCGACGAGCTGGCCGACCTTATGCTCTGCGCCGCCAAAGAGGTGGAGGAGAGCATCTGCCGCGTGGCGCAGATGGGTCGCGCCGCGGGCATGCACCTCATCATCGCGACGCAGCGTCCGTCCGCGGACGTCATCACCGGCCTCATGAAGGCGAACATCCCGAGCCGCATTGCCTTCGCGGTCTCGTCCTCGCTGGAAAGCCGCATCATCCTCGACACCTCTGGCGCGGAAAAGCTCATCGGTATGGGCGATATGCTCTATGCGCCCATCGGCACCGGCAAGCCCCTGCGCGTGCAGGGCTCGTACGTGTCGGACGAGGAGCGCGAGGAGGTCGTGCGCTTTATCAAGCAGAACTCCGAGGCGCAGTACAGCGACGACATCATCGCCCAGATCGAGAAATCCGCCGCCGAAGCCGACAAGAAGTCCGGCCCCGCGCCCGAGGCGGACAAGCCTGCCAAGAGCGACTATGACGAGCTGTTGCCGCAGGCTGTAGACGTCATTCTCGAGACGAAGCAGGCGTCGGTGTCCATGCTGCAGCGTCGGCTGAAGCTCGGCTACTCGCGCGCCGCGCGCATGGTCGATCAGATGGAGGAGATGGGCATCGTCGGTCCGTTCGAGGGCTCGAAGCCGCGTAAGATCCTCATCACGAAGCAGCAGTGGCAGGAGATGCAGTATGTGCAGGGCACCGCGCCGAGCGAGGTGCTGCAGGCGCAGACGGACTTTGCAGATGTGAACGAAGAGGAACCAGAAGACGATGAATCATGATCTTCACACGGGGCGGCCGGAGCGCCGCCCCGTCGGCACGATTGCCTTTCCGGATGGGCCGGACTTTGCCCCGGAAATGACGCCGGCGCAGGTCGGCGCCTACAGCACGCTCGCCCTCGCGCATATCGGCGACGGGGTGTACGAGCTCATGATGCGCACGGCCCTGTGCGCCGCCGGGCTCACGGCCGTGACCGACCTGCATCGCGAGACGGTGCGCCGCGTCAACGCGCCCGCGCAGGCGCGCGCGGCGGAGGCCATTCAGCCCACGCTCACGGACGAGGAGCGCGCGGTCTATAAGCGCGGCCGCAATGCGAAGGTGAACTCGGTGCCGCAGCATGCGGACACCGCGCAGTATCACGCCGCCACAGGGCTTGAGACGCTCTTTGGCTGGCTGTATCTGCTCGGCCGCACGCAGCGGCTGCGCGAGCTCTTCAGCAAGATCACGGAGGTGCTGTAACATGCCAATGGACGCAGTTTTTCTGCACGGCCTGACGCAGGAGCTGACGCAGAGCCTGACCGGCGCGCGCATCGACAAGGTGCAGCAGCCGGAGCGCGACCTGCTGCTGCTGTCCGTGCGCACGCAGAGCGGCAACGCAAAGCTGCTCGTGCACGGGGGCGTGGGCAGCGCGCGGGTGCATTTCACGGCCGGCACGTTTGAAAATCCGGCCGAACCGCCGATGTTCTGCATGCTCCTGCGCAAGCACCTCGTCGGTGCGCGCATCACGGGCATTGCTCAGCCGGACTTTGAGCGCATGCTCGTGCTTGATCTTGATGGCCGCGATGAACTCGGCACGCCGGTCAAAAAGCGGCTCATCGTCGAGATGCTTGGCCGCCAGTCGAACGTCATTCTCGTCAGCGCCGACGGGCATATTATCGACTGCATGCGCCGCGTGGATTCCTCCATGAGTGAGACGCGCCAGGTGCAGCCGGGCCTGTTCTACCGACTGCCGCTGCGGCAGGACAAGCCGGTCCTGTTCGACACGACGCCGGAGCAGCGCACGCAGCTGCTCTCCGGCCCGGTTACGGCGGCGACGCTCGATAAGTGGCTGCTGGGCCTGTTTTCCGGCGTGTCGCCCCTGCTGTGCCGGGAGGTGTGCTTCCGCGCGCTCGGCGATGCCAGCCCCCGGCTGGAGCGGCTGGACGATGCGCAGCGTGCACGCCTAGAGCACGAGCTGGACGCGCTCGTGTTCTCGGTCGAGACGAACAACCTTGCGCCCACCATGCTGCTCGATGGCGACCGGCCGAAGGACTTTTCCGCCGTGTCGATCCTGCAGTATCAGGGCGCGCTGGAAAGCCGCGGCTGCGGCTCGTTTTCCGAGCTGCTGGATGAGTTTTATCTCCGCCGCGACAAGGCGGAGGCCATGCGCCGCCGCTCGCAGGAGCTGACGCATCAGGTGCGCACCCTGCGCGACCGCACGGCCAAGAAGCTGGCCATCCAGCAGTCTGACCTGCTGCGCTGCGCCGACCGCGAGGCCCTGCGGCAGAAGGCCGACCTCATCAAGGCCAATCTCTACCGCATCCGGAAGGGCGACCGCGCCGTAACGGTGCAGGACTACTATGCTGAGGGCTGCCCGGAGGTGACGATCGAGCTTGACCCGCGCAAGAGCCCACAGGAGAACGCCGCCGCGCTCTATAAGGCCTACCGCAAGGCCAAGACGGCCGAGCAGCACCTGACCGGCCTGATCGCGGAGGCGAGCCGGAACCTCGACTACCTCAACAGCGTGCTCGATGAGCTTGCGCGCGCCGAGAGCGAGCGCGACCTCGCTGACATCCGCGCCGAGCTGCGTGCGACCGGGTATCTGCGCCAGCCGCGCAATGCCAAAAAGGAAAAAACGGCGCAGCGCGCGCCGCTCTCCTTTGTCTCGAGCACCGGGTATGAGATCCTGGTCGGCCGCTCCAACACGCAAAACGACGAGCTGACGCACCGCACCGCCCGCCGCACGGACATCTGGCTGCATGTGCAGAAGGTGCACGGTTCGCACGTCATCATCCGCGCGCACGACACAACGCCGGACGATCAGACGATCGCCGAGGCGGCGAGCCTTGCCGTGTACTATTCGCAGGCTCGCGGCGGCGGAAAGACGCCGGTGGATTACACCATGGCGCGCTTTGTGCGCAAGCCGTCCGGCGCGCTGCCGGGCATGGTGCTCTACACGGACTATCAGACCTGCATGGCCGAGAGCGACGAGGCGCTCGTGGAGCGTCTGCGCGCGCGATAAGGCAGCAAAAAGCTCCCCAGCAGGGGAGCTTTTTGTGTTTCTCCTGAGGTATGCAGCAGCAATTTTGACCGTACTGGCCGGACGGTTGACGGCTGCGGAAAACTGCGGTATGCTTTTGGCGGCAATGTGGGTTCAATCCGGCGTTGCCGGAGACTTTTATGAGCTATGGAGGGAGCAATGCGCAGATTATGGAGCTGCCCGCCCGGGCAGGGCGCAGCGATGCCCGGACGCCGCGGAGGCATCCGGCTGCGGTTCGATCCGGGCGTTGACCCGGAGGTGCGGCGCGCCCTTATGCAGTTTGTGCGCTGGCTGCAGACGCAGTACGCGTTCCCTGTGCGCGTGCCGGTCTATGTGCGGGCGGCCGAGCGGCTTTTGTGCCGGGATGGCGATCTGGCCTGCGGGACATTTCTTGGCCCTAGCGATCCGGAACAGGAGCCGTATATCCGCCTTGCCGTCGGCGATTACCTGCAGCTGCTCGCAGCGTGGGGGACAGGACAGTGCGCTGGCATCGATACTGCGCTCGCTTGCGCACGAGCTGACGCATTATTTTCAATGGGTGCGCGATCCCGTGGGGTATCAGACTGCGGACGAGTCCAGACTGTAGCGGCAGGCGGATCGCTGCGCCCGCGAGACCTTATACGATTACGCGGATGTGTATGCGTATTCGTGAGGTACACATATCCTTTTAGGGCAGAAAACGGAGGAATCCTTATGAAAAAACTCATTGCCTATTACTCCCGCGCGGGAGAGAACTATTTTTCCGGGACGCACCGCGCCATCGCCGTCGGCAACACGGAGAAGGCGGCGCGGCTGCTCGCCGAACTCACCGGTGCGGAGCTGTTTCACATCGAGCAGAAGGTGCCGTATTCGGACAACTATGACACCTGCGTCGCCGAGGCGCGGCGCGATCTGCGCGACAGCGCCCGTCCGGAACTGACGGCGCTGCCGGAGAGCCTGGACGACTATGATGAAATTTATCTCGGCTATCCGAACTACTGCGGTACCATGCCGATGGCGGTCTACACCTTCCTCGAGCACTATGACTGGCAGGGCAAGACCATCCATCCGTTCTGCACGAATGAGGGCAGCGGCCTGTCGAACACGGAGCAGGACATCCGGCGGGCTGCGAAGGGCGCGCGGGTCGCGCACGGCCTGTCGCTGCGCGGCAGCGCGGTCGAGGGTGCAAAACCGAAGCTGGAGCAGTGGCTGCGCGGATAATACGCGCGTTCTGACCGGCAGAGAGAAAGGAGGCTGTGCATGAGCCGAAACGCAAAGATTCTCATCGATTTGGCCGTGCTCGCGGCCGTTTACGGCATCTGGCTGCTGCCGAAGTGGCGGCCGCTGGGGCGCAGAACGCTCGCGGTCTATACGCTCATGTATGGCTGCCTCGCCAGCATTGCGCTCTTCACGCTCATGCCGGTGCTGGCGGCGCTCCCGTTCTGCTTTGACCATCCGTATGTCCCCATGCACATGGCACCGTTTGAGGATGTCATTCTCCGCCACGGCGATTATGTTCGGCAGATCGTGCTGAATATCGCCCTGTTTGTCCCGTTCGGTGTGCTGCTGCCGCTGTGCCGCAGCTGCCGCGGCAAGCGGTGCAGCTTCTGGCGCTGCCTGCTGCTGACGCTGGCGCTCAGTGTCGGCATCGAGGTCGTGCAGCCGCTGCTGCACGCATTCCGCAGTTCGGACATTACGGACGTCATCACGAACACGACCGGCGGCGTGCTGGGCTATGCGCTCTGGGCGATCGTGCACGCCTGCCGGAAAAAACGTGAAGATTGACCTGCCTTGAGATACCGGTGCTTTTGCCGGTATCTTTTTTGTTGAAAATGTGCCGCTGTTTCGTTATACTATTACAAAAAGCGGAATTTTACGGTCAAAAACGGAGAAAAAACAAAAATCGGAGGAGAGAAACATGGACGAGCGGATCTATCGCGAATACGTCGCGATCCTGAAAGAGGAACTGCAGCCCGCCATGGGCTGTACCGAGCCGATCGCCGTGGCGTACTGCGCGGCGCTGGCCCGCAAGACGCTTGGTGCGCTGCCGGAAACGGTCGAGGTGCTCGCGAGCGCGAACATCATCAAAAACGTCAAGAGCGTCATTGTGCCGAATACGAACGGCCAGCGCGGCATTGCGGCGGCCGCGGCGGCGGGCATCATTTCTGACAATGCCGACGCGCAGCTGCAGGTGCTCGCGAGCCTCACGCCGGAGCAGGCGGACGCAGTGGGCGCCTATCTGCGGCAGGCGGCCTTTACCGTCCGGCGCGCGGACAAGGACTACGTGTTCGACATTCAGGTGCGCGTCACGGCGGGGGCAGACAGCGCGTCCGTCGAGATCGCGGGCTACCACACGAACGTGATCCGCATCGAGAAAAACGGCGTCGTGCAGTTCCACAAGGACTATCAGGAGTCCGGCAGCCAGCATGCCACCGACCGCAGCCTGCTGACGGTCGAGCAGATCATCGCCTTTGCAAACGAGGTGGACGTTGCCGACGTGCAGGAGACGCTCCAGCGGCAGATCGATTATAACTGGGCCATCGCCGAGGAGGGGCTGCGCGGAGATTACGGCGCGAACATCGGCCGTATTCTGCTGCAGTCTTACGGTATGAGCATCCACAACCGCGCCAAGGCCTATGCCGCGGCTGGGTCGGACGCGCGCATGAACGGCTGTGACCTGCCGGTGGTCATCAACTCCGGCAGCGGCAACCAGGGGCTGACGGCGTCGCTGCCGGTCATTGTCTATGCCAAGGAGCTGGGCGTCACGCAGCAGATGCTCTACCGCGCACTCGTGGTGTCAAACCTTGTCACCATCCACCTGAAAACCGGCATCGGCAGCCTGTCCGCCTACTGCGGCGCCACGGCGGCCGGCTGCGGCGCGGCCGCGGGCGTGACGTATCTGTACGGCGGGCAGTTCCGCGAGATCGCGCACACCGTCGTCAACGCCATCGCTATCGACTCCGGCATGATCTGCGACGGCGCGAAGGCGAGCTGCGCGGCCAAGATCGCCTCGGCAGTCGAGGCGGGTCTGCTGGGCATGCAGATGCAGATGCACGAGAGCCAGTTCTACGGCGGCGACGGCATCGTCGTCAAGGGCGTGGAGAACACGATCCGCAACATCGGCACGCTTGCGAGCGAGGGTATGCGCGAGACCGACCGCACGATCATCCGCATGATGATCCAGGAGCACTGATCCACCGCTCCAAAACCGGCTGCCGGCTGGCGGCCGGTTTTTTGCGCCTTTTTCCGCGGCGGCGGAGAATCGGCGTTGCATTTTGCGTGCGGGACGCGTATAATATCTCATATTTCTTTTCTGTCGCACTGCAATGTGCAAAAGTATCTTCACATCCAAGGAGGCGCACCATGCGTTTGTTTGATATTCTCGGGCCGGTCATGGTCGGCCCGTCCAGCAGCCACACGGCCGGGGCCGTGCGCATCGGCCTGACGGCCCGCAAGCTGCTCGGCGACCAGCCGGTGCACGCGGACATTTCGCTGCACGGCAGCTTCGCCCTGACCGGTCACGGCCACGGCACGGACTGCGCGCTGATCGCGGGCCTGCTCGGCATGCAGCCGGACGACCTGCGCATCCCGGACAGCTTCTCCGTCGCGGCGGAGCAGGGGCTGACGTTCTCGTTCCAAAATGTGCAGCTGCGCAACGCGCACCCGAACACCGCGCGTCTGCAGCTCGAGGATGCCAAAGGCCGCACGCTGGATATCGTGGCCGAGAGCATCGGCGGCGGGCGCATCCGCATCCGCTCCATCGACGGCATCGAGACGAACTTTTCCGGCGAGCACAACACGCTCATCGTCCACAACCAGGACACGCCGGGCCATGTCGCGGCCGTGACGGCGGCGCTCATGCAGCGGCACGTCAACATCGCCACCATGCAGCTCTACCGCAGCGAGCAGGGCGGCTATGCGGTCATGATCCTCGAGTGCGACCAGCCGATCCCGAAGGACATTGAGCAGTGGCTGTCGCACATCGAGGGCATCCAGAAGATCACGATCTTTAACCAGGAGGAACCGGTATGAGCTTTTCGAGTATTGCAGCCATGCTTTCCATGGCGCAGGCGAGCGGGCAGCCGCTCCATGCCGTCATCCGCGACGCGGACTGTCAGGAAAACGGCTACGACGCCGCGGCGTCCCACCGCCAGATCGCGGCACTCTGGACGGCGATGCAGCAGTCGAGCCGGCAGTACTGCGCGGCCGACCGCTCCAACAGCGGGCTCATCGGCGGCGACGCAGCCCGGCTCCGCGCGGCGGCGGAGAGCGGCCGTCTCCTCGGCGGAACATATTTCCAGCGCGTGACGGAAGAGGCGCTCAAGGTCGCCGAGTGCAACGCGTGCATGAAGCGCATTGTCGCCGCGCCCACGGCGGGCAGCTGCGGCGTGCTGCCGGCGGTGCTCATCCCGTTGGCGGAGGAGCGGGACGTGCCGGAGGAGACGATCCTGGAGGCGCTGTATATCGCGGCCGGGTTCGGTCAGGTCACGGCGCTGCGCGCGAGCGTGGCCGGGGCGGAGGGCGGCTGTCAGGCCGAGATCGGCACGGCCAGCGCCATGGCGGCGGCTGCGCTGACGCATATCCTCGGCGGCACGGCGCAGCAGTGCGCGGATGCGTACGCCATCGCGCTCGGCAATCTGCTCGGTCTTGTCTGCGACCCGGTCGCGGGCCTTGTCGAGGTGCCGTGCGTCAAGCGCAATGTCATCGGTGCGGTCAACGCCGTGAGCGCGGCGAACATGGCCGTCGCCGGCATCCGGAGCCGCATCCCGGTCGATGAGGTCATCGATGCCATGGGGGAGATCGGCAGCGCGCTCCCGGCCGACCTGCGCGAGACCGGACTTGGCGGCCTTGCCGCTACGCCGACCGGAAAGCGGGTGGCGCAGTCTCTGGCGGAGTAACAAACATATGAATATTGTGGATGGGGTCAGAAATTTGCGGAATGTAAATTTCTGACCCCATCACCATTTAATTAAATTCTTTACATTATCTGTTGCCACGCGCGCCGATATATGCTATATTTTAAGAGATTTTGTCGAATGGCTTGTTATTGCAAAGCGCAGATATGGCGCAGGCGCGCGGCATGCACCGTTTGCCGGTGCATGATCGAGGAAAGCGATGGGAATGGCAACAGATGTTAACTGCTACAACACAAATACAGCAGCCGCAGTGCGTGTATTACGTAGAGCGCGTGACACCAAAACGCAAGCCGGTCTATCGGTTTGCAAAGCGTGCTTTTGATCTGATCGGTGCGATTGCGCTGCTGATAATCCTGGCGGTCCCGATGGCGATCCTGGCGGTGCTGATCCGTCTGGTTTCCCCCGGGCCGGCACTTTTTCGGCAGCAACGCCTTGGAAAAGACGGTGTTCCTTTTACTATTTATAAGTTCCGAACCATGTGTCTGGATGCCGAGCGGGACGGTCCGCAGTGGGCGCGTGAGCATGATTCCCGCTGCACAAAGCTTGGAAAAGCGTTGCGCAAAAGCCGAATGGATGAGCTTCCGCAGCTCATCAACATCGTTCGCGGAGAGATGAGCTTTGTGGGTCCGCGGCCGGAGCGCGCATATTTTTATGCCAAGTTTGAGGAATATGTGTATGGCTTTCGGCAGCGCCTGCAGGTGGTGCCCGGCGTGACCGGCTGGGCACAGGTCAACGGCGGGTATCTGCTGCGGCCGGAAGAAAAGATCCTTTATGATATGGAGTATATAGAGCATCAGTCCGCGGCATTTGATGCCAAGTGCCTCTTCCGGACGATCGGTGTCGTGTTTCGCCACGAGGGAGCAAGATAGTGCAGGATCAGACAGCGCCGCTGGTTTCGGTCGTGATGCCGGCGTATAACGCGGACAAGTACATAGAGGCGGCCGTTCGTTCCGTGCAGACGCAGACGTTTCCGGACTGGGAGCTGATCCTTGTGGACGATTGCTCGACAGACGGCACGGCGGATCGGATCTGCGCGCTTGCCGCAGAGGATGGCAGGCTCCGGCCGGTTTTCAGCGCGGAAAATCATGGCGCGGCAGAGAGCCGGAATCTCGCGTTTTCGTATTGCCGGGGGGATTATGTGGCTCTGCTGGATGCGGATGATCTCTGGCGGCCGGAGAAATTGGCCCGGCAGCTGCTGCTGGCAGAGGAAACCGGGGCGGATATCCTTTACTGTTCCTATGGCATGATCGATGAAGCGGGGCGGAAGGCGTACCAGGACTTCATTGTCGGGCCGTCAACGGATTTTGACGGGATGCTGATACGAAATGAGCTGAGCTGCTCGACCGTTCTGCTGCGCCGGGAGCTTGCGGAAACGCATCCGTTCGAAACCGGCTTTTATCATGAGGATTACGCCTACTGGCTTCGACTTTTGCGGGATGGTTTTTCTGCTTCCGGAACGCCGGAGGTCCTGGCGGATTACCGGGTTTCAAAGAATTCGCGCTCGAACAACAAGTGGAAAAGCGCTGTTCACCGCTGGGAGATCTATCGCACATACCTGGGTCTTGATCTGGGCACCAGCCTGCGGGCCATGAGCGGGTACGCTGTTGGCGGCGTGAAAAAGTATTCTGCGAAGGGGAATGACCGGAGGGGCGCACTGTGAAGGTCCTGATCATCAGCCACACCTGCTTTTCTACATATAACAACATGGGGAAAACATTTTGTGCGTTGTTTTCCCAGTTTGTCAGCGAGGAACTCTGCCAGCTGTATATTTATCCGTCCTATCCGGATGTGGACATCTGCCGCTCCTATTACAGGGTCACGGATAAGGAGATCCTCGGCAGCTATTTTCGGCTTCATGCGCCCGGCAGCCCCGTGGCCGACGCGTGCCTGCAGGTAGGAAAACCGGCGGCGTTTGCGCGGGCAGCGGATGCGTCGATTTATCAGCGCCGGTCAAATTCGGCGCCTTCCGTTCGGCTGCTGCGGGATGCGATGTGGAAGTTTTCACGCTGGTATACGCCGCAGCTCCGCCAGTGGCTCGACCAGGAGAAACCGACCTGTATCTTTCTGGCGCCCGGCTATGCAAAGCTGATCTATGATATTGCGCTGAAAATCAGCCGGGAGTACGGGCTCCCCATCGTGACCTATATTTGCGACGATTACTATTTCGTGAAGCGGCCGGATACGCTGGTGGGACGCCTGCAGCTGTGGCTGCTTCGGAGGAAAATGGACCGGTTGATGGCGCAAACCCGCCACTTGGTGGCGATCTGCGAGGAGATCCGGGATGTTTATACCGAAAGATTCGGTACGGATGCAACCGTGATCATGACCGGCGCCGCACAGAGGGAGCGGGTGCGGCATCAAGACCATGACGGTGAGATCCGCATTTCCTATTTCGGCGCGCTGCACCCGAATCGGGAGCGCGCTCTGTCTCAATTCGGACAGGCGCTGGACGCGTGCAACGCCAGACACGGGACGAACTGTTTTCTGGATGTCTATACTGCAGAAGCCGAGCAGACCATTCTCCCAGCACTGGAGGGCATCCGCTCCATCCGCCTGCACGGTTTCGTGTCCGGCGAGGAGCATCAAAACGCGCTGCAGGGCACGGATTTTCTTTTGCATGCAGAGGCGTTTGACGCGGAAAGCCGAGAGCTGGTCAGGCGCTCTATTTCCACCAAGATTGCAGACAGTCTTGCGAGCGGGATCCCGCTGCTGGCCTATGGCCCGGATGACATTGCGTCCATGCAGCACCTGATTCGCAACAACTGTGCGTTTGTTGCGGTTTCGCAGCAGGAGCTGGGCTCCATGCTGGAAACGGCGCTCTTTTGCCCCCAAACGCGGGAGGAAATTGTGGAAAATGCGCTGCGTGCGGCGGGTAAGTACCATGACTTGCAAAATAACAGTCTGCGCCTGCATGCGCTCGTGCAGTGTGTGACTGCGGATGCAGGCTGCGATCCCGGGCAGGCGGATCCAATCTCGCCCGGGAAGCCGGACGGCAAAAAAGATCATGACGGAGAGCCGAAAGGAGTGTTCACGGGGTGCGACTCCACATAAGAAAAAGCGCAACTGCGCTGATGGTACTGGCCGGGTGCGCTTCCTCCGGCGGCACGGATCTGCATGCTTCACGGGAAGTACAGAAGGAACTGGATAAGATGAAAACGGATACCCAGACGACGGAACAGCTTGCCGAGGACGGTTCCTATGTGCAGTCAACTGTGAACACAACGACGTGCGATGACGGTACGCGCATTGAGGACACGACGATGACGATCTCCTACCCGAACGGAGACGAGGAAACGAGGACGATCAGCGACACGCAGAACAAGGACGGTTCCGGCGAATGTATCACACATTCCACGCGCAGGCTGCAGGATAGTACGGAAGTCATCACGGAAACGAAAGTGAATCATCTGGCCGACGGCACCACCGTGACGCGGGAAAAGGCGACGGAAGCTGCGCCGGATGGATCTAAAACCTGCACGGAGACCATTACGTCCACAGACAGCAGCGGCGTACAGTCAACGGAGGAGAGCCGGTATCGGATCGGCGCGGATGGAAGTGTCATTGTCGATGATGAATGAACTGCAGCAGGCCGAATTTACGCTGCTGAAAGCGTTTGACCAGGTGTGTGCGAAATTGGGCCTGAAGTACTTTCTGGTTTGCGGCAGCGCGCTGGGTGCCGCAAAGTACCGGGGGTTCATTCCCTGGGACGATGATATCGACGTGGCATTGTACCGGGAGGACTACGAGATATTCTGCGCACATGCGGCAGCGCTTCTGCCGGAGCATCTGTTTGTCCAGAATTATCGCACGGATCCGGCTTTTCCGGCGATCTACAGCAAGCTCAGGGATTCCAATACGACCTATATTGAGAAGAGCGCAAGGCATTTGCCGATCCACCACGGCATTTTCATAGATGTGTTCCCGCTGGATGGTTATCCGGACGGACGGCTTGCGCGCAGACGGCTGGAGTTTTTCAAGCGTCTGTATAAGCATGCGCTGGCTGCGGCGTTCAGCCTGGACAGATCCGGCGGTGAGCAGCTGCTGTATCTGGTCGACCGGCTCCTTGGTACGCCCAAACGAACTGCGCAGATTGCCCGTAAATATACGGAGCGGATCTCCCGGTATCCGGCCCAAACCAGTGATATTCTTTGTAATCATGGCAATTGGCAGGGGAAGCTGGACTATGCGCCCAGGGAGCAATACGGCGATGGCGTGTGGGCGGTATTTGAGGGATTGCCTGTCCGCATACCTGTCCGGTATGACCAGTACCTGACGCAGAAGTACGGCGACTGGCGGGCGGATCTTCCGCCTGAACAGCAAAAAGGGCACCATGACTATGTGGTGTGCGATCCGAAACACGCTTATCGGCTTGCCGATGAAGCGGCGGATCCGCGCCCTGAAGAATAGAAAGTGCACATGGGCGGCGGCTGCGCTGAGAAATATCTGTGAAATGCTTTCCTGTAATCGGGATGGAGAAAAATGAAAAGGAGAAAAGTGAAGAGAAAATAGTTGTTCAAACAGATTTTTTCGTTCCTCCTTTGTGTCGTGCTGACGATCAGCCTCGTTCCGGGCGCTGTTGTTGCGGCAGATACAAGCGGCGGAAACGGAAGTTTCGTTTCTGAAACACATGACGTGTTTCAGCATACGGAATCCACGCTTGCCCCGGGCGTAGAGCAGTACACCAATTATGCCTACGACAAAGACGGCAAACAGATGGTATACTATGTGGCCACTGCGGACATCAGCCGGGATGATGTTGTGGTTCAGACTTCCTATCTGAAGCAGCATGAAAACGGCGTGATGGGCATTGACCTCAACAACATGAGCCGCTGGGAGCTCGACCACATGCGTGTTGCGCCTGGCTTCACGGCGACTTATACCGTTCAGGATGACGAGAACATTGCAACGATCGTGATCACCCGAACGGGTAAGAACGATACGGCGAGGGAAGGTACTCTGGTTTTCATGCCCATTCGCACTTGGGAACTCAAGACGGGCTACACTTACGAAAGCGGCACGAAGAACGGAAAGCCGGCCTTTACCTATAAGCAGTTCCGCGATATGAAGGAGTTCTGGCCGGTCGATATCAGCATGGAGATCGACCGCGGCCTTGTGACCTTTGTCGACGGTACGACCGACACCTTCTCCGGCGAAGGGCCGCAGGTGGATACGGAGTCGTACAAGATGGCGAAGGATATGATCTCCACCGTCGAGGGCAAGGCCTATTACGACGCGTGGGACGGCGGCCATATCCACACTGCCGCAGCGCTGCCCGATCAGGCTGCCACCTGCACGGAGGATGGCTATACCGGCCGCACCTATTGCGAGAGCTGCAATTTTGTGGTAGACTGGGGCACTGCGATCCCGGCCGGTACTTACCTGTTCGGCGAGGACGGCATCCTGGTGGGCCCCGGTGACGCGGCAGTCGTTGCGTCGGGCAGCTGCGGAGAGAACGCGACGTGGACGCTGTATGACAGCGGCAAGCTGGAGATCGGCGGCACGGGCGCGGTTTCGGACTACGAGAGCCAGCTGGTGACGCCGTGGGTCGGCTACCGGGACCAGATCAAGAGCATCGAGATCGGCGCCGGCATCACGTCCATCGGCAGATATGCGTTCTCACACCTGTATGCGTGCACCAGCATCACCTTCGCCGAGGGCAGCAAGCTGGAGAAGATCGAAGTGACCGGCTTCTACTACGATTTCCAGGTCACGAGCGTTGTCCTGCCGGAGACGGTCCGTTCGATCGGCGTGCTGGCATTTGCCAATATGTACGGCCTGACGGATCTGTATGTGCCGCAGGGCGTGTCCATGATCGGCGACAACGCCTTCAGGGGCAGCGGGCAGGTGACGCTGTCCGTCGCGGCCGGCTCGTATGCGGAGCTGTATGCCGTGAATCAGAATATCGCGCATATTTCGAGAGACAAATAATCCCTGTATATATCCATGCACTGTCTGTGTATTTGCGCAGGCAGTGCATGGATACGACCTTTTTTGATGCACCGGGGACAAGAGAACGGAGAACGTTATTTTGTATGTTTTACATATCAATTGCGTGTACCCATATGGAAGCACCGGGAAAATAACGGCCTCCATTCATCACACTGTCTGTGATTCGGGTGAACGATCCTTCGTGATCTACGGCCGCGGCCGGAAATCGGACGCGCCGCTGACGAAGCAGGTCGGTCGTGAGCTGCTTGCAAAATATAACAATGTCAGATCCAGAGTGTGCGGGGACCCTTACGGCGGCTGTTTCCTTTCGACATCACAGCTGCTACAATTTCTGCGGATGCAGAGGCCGGATGTCGTGCATCTGCAGTGCATGAACGGCTTTTTTGCCAACATTCCCCGCGTGATTCTGTTTTTGAAGGAACATCACATTCCCACGGTCCTGACCCTGCATGCGGAGTTTATGTATACCGGCAACTGCGCGCATGCCGGGTCCTGTGAACGGTGGAAAGCCGGCTGCGGCCATTGTCCGCGTCTGAGAGAGGCTACCGGCAGCCTTTTGCTTGACCGCACGGCAAGTGAATTTCGGAGAATGTATGACGCGTTTCATGGTTTTTCGGAGCTGACGGTCGTTGGCGTTTCGGAATGGGTCTGCCAGCGCGCTTCCGTCTCGCCGATCCTGCGAGAGCATCGGATCTGCAAGATCAACAATGGCATTGACCTGCGCGTTTTCTCGGATCGGTACGATCGCGGCCGCGTCCGGGAGAACCTGAAAACCGGGCAGCGAAAGCTGGTCTTGCTGGTTACGCCTTCGTTTGATCCGGCGAAGGGAAGTGATCTGTTTTTTGCGCTTGTGGATGCAATGCATGCGCTTCCGTTCCAGTTTGCGGTCGCCGGGGCGGACGCGCCGGCCGGATATTGCGGAGATGTCGTGTTTCTGGGGAACGTGAAGGATCAGACGGAACTGGCGGCGTACTATGGCGCTGCCGATGTGGTGGTTTGCTGCAGCCGGTACGAGACTTATCCTACGGTTTGCCTGGAGGCCGCCGCCTGCGGTACCCCGGTCGTCGGGTTTGACGTGGGCGGAGAAGCGGAAGCGGTCCATAACGGGATCGGAGATGTGGTAGCGCTTGGAGACATTCCGGCCATGAAGCAGAAAGTGCTGGAGTATAGCGCCCGCCCAAAGGCGTATTGGAAGCAAGTCCTGAGCGGGAAACGAGACCAGCTGTCGGATACCCGGATGAGTCAGGCGTATATTGCGCTGTATGAACAACTGTTGGAGAAGCAACATGAGACTGAGAAAAACATATGAAACGGCAAATGTGCTTTCTGTGTTTGTCGGAGGGCTGCTTTTCCTGTTTGCGCTGGGCGCTTTTAATTTACCGGGATATTTTTTCCTTCTGCTGACGTTTGTGTACCTCCTGCTTGAGAGCCGGTCCGTGTCCTTCGGCATGCGGGAGATCCCGCTCGTGCTCTTTTCCGTTTCCTATTTCATTGCGTATACCTATTATTACGACTTTGAGGTAAAGAGCCTGATCGTCTATTTATGGGGGCCGTGGGCGGCGTATCTGTTCGGGAAGTATTATGTTCTGCACAGCGGAGGAGAATGGGCGCTCAGGCGGCTTTTGACCATGATCGCATGCGGTTTTTTTGCGCACGGTGTGCTGAATCTGATCGCATATCTGCGGTCGGGCTACTATGCGCAGTATGCCTATCAGAGACTGTCGGTCGACTTTTGGAGGCAGGATATCGTCTCCGTCATTTCCACCTGCCTGTTGTTGACGTTTGCGCTTTCCTGGGCGATCAGCTCTCTGTTTTCCGCCTGTTCCATACAAAAAAAGCTGTTGTGTTTCGCGGTGCTGGCGGTCGGCACTGCGGAAGCGGCCTTTTTTGCGTATCGCTCCATGATCCTGATGATTGCCATTCTTCTTGTGGTTCGCTTTGTGCAGTGGGTGAAGGATGCAAAGGTCACAAGCGCGAAAAAGGCAGCCTTGATCTGCGTGCTTTTTCTGGCGGCCGTCCTCTTTTCTCTGGCGGTATACCTGAATGTACACAACATCCGGACAAACCTGCTGTCTTTGAAAATCGTCCGCCGGTTCATTTCCGATGAACGGACTTCGCGGCTCCGCGCATGGGTCTCCTTTTTCACTTCGGGAGACTGGTTCCTGCATCCGTTCGGCGGCCAGAAAATGACCTCCGCAGTGGGAGGAAAATGGATGCACAATCTGTGGCTGGATATTTACAACAAGGCGGGGGCTTTCCCGTTTTGGATGTTTGTCATTTTTACAGTTACCAGTCTGGCTTGTGTAAAAAGGGCTGTTGCCTGCCTGCGCGCGCGCGAAAATGCCATTCTGGCGGATGCGGTCGCTTATGTTGTTGCCGGCGTGATGCTGATATGCACGCTGGAACCCGTGATCGATGCAAACCCCTATTTCTTTTTGGCGTTTTTGATGATCCTTGGCGGTGCGGCAGGGGCGGAGGCGCTATACAAGGAGCAAGGAGCCATATGAAGGTAGCTTTTATCTCGAATTACTTCAACCATCATCAACGCGCGCTTTCCGACGCACTGTATGATGCCGTTCAGGATGATTTTACATTCGTCGAAACAACGCCGATGCGTCAGGAGCGCCGCCAGCTGGGGTATGGCCGGGAAGAAAAGCCGGCCTATGTGTACACAGAATACGAGACGGGGGACACAAAGAAAACACACGCATGGATGACAGACGCGGATGTGGTCATTTTCGGGTCCGCGCAGGAGCGTTATCTCCGGCAGAGAAAGCGCCGGGGACAGCTGATCTTCCGGTATTCGGAGCGGCCTTTGAAGCAGGGAGCGGAACCGCTGAAGTATTTGCCGCGCTATGTTCGCTGGCATTGCAAAAACCCGGCGAGCCGGCCGGTCTATCTCCTGGCCGCAAGTGCGTTCGCAGCGGGCGATTATGCGGAATTCGGCCTGTTCCGTGACCGGGCCTACCGGTGGGGATACTTTCCGGAGACGAGGATCTATGCCGAACCGGACGCGCTTGTGCGTCAAAAGGATCCGACGGAGATCCTTTGGGCCGGCCGCTTTCTGGACTTGAAGCACCCGGATGATGTGCTTTCGGCCGCATGGCGTCTCCGGCAGGACGGCTGCTCTTTTCATCTGAATATGATCGGAGCCGGACCGATGGAAGCGCAGCTGCGGCAGATGATCGATGCATACGCCCTCCAGGATTCCGTGCAGCTGCTTGGGACGATGCCGCCGGAGCAGGTGCGCGCGCATATGGAGCGCGCGGGTATCTTCCTGTTCACGAGCGACCGGCGGGAAGGCTGGGGCGCAGTCGTGAATGAGGCGATGAACAGCGGCTGCGCGGTGGTCGCCAGTGACGCGGCCGGATCGGTCCCGTATTTGATCGGGCACGGGCAAAACGGGCTGATCTATCCGTCCGGCGACGTGGAGACGCTGTATGCGTCGATAAAGCGTCTGCTGGAGGAGCCAGAGCGGCAGCGCCGGCTTGGAGATGCGGCTTACCACACGATCGCCGACCTGTGGAATGCGGAAGTGGCTACGAAACGGCTTCTGCAGTTATCACAGGCGATCATGAATGGCGATGCGTTTCCGGACTTGTTCGAGCGCGGTCCATGCAGCAGAGCAGAGATTCTACATGAGGATTGGTTTGTGACATGAATTTTTCGTCCATCAAGCGCAGATGCACGATGTATTTCGTGAACCATGTTTTTGCCGGTACAAAATATTTTGGCATCAAACGGTGGCTCCTGAAGCGTATCGGTTATACGATCGGCAGCAACACGAAGATCGTCGGCCCTGTTTTTAATACCGGGCGGCTCATTGTCGGCGCGAATTGCTGGGTCGGCAGGAACCTGACGATTCATGGCAATGGCGTGGTCATGATCGGCGATAACTGCGATGTTGCGCCGGATGTTACCTTCCTCACGGGCGGCCACCGGATCGGCGGTCATGACCGGCGCGCCGGGCTGGGGGAGCGTTATCAGATCACGATCGGCAGCGGTGTGTGGCTCGGCGCCCGCAGCACATGCTGCGGGGAGATTTCCGTCGGGGACGGCAGCGTTGTTGCCGCCTGCGCGTGCGTCGTCGGTGACGTTCCGGAAGATGTTCTGGTCGGCGGTGTCCCGGCAGGGGTCATTCGGGAACTGCCGCATGCATGATCAGATGACGACCGGAAGAAAAGTTGTCCGGAATGCCGGGTGGATCGTTGCCGGAAAAGTCTTTCACATGCTGCTGACATTTTTCATCGGCCTGTTGTCAGCACGGTATCTGGGACCCAGCAACTACGGCCTCATCAACTATGCAGCGCTGTATATCACGTTCTTTACAGCACTTTGCACCCTTGGCATCAACTCCGTGATCGTCAAGGATTTTGTTGACCATCCGCAGGAGGAGGGGGTGACGGTCGGCACAACACTGGTGCTGCGTGCGGCGTCCAGTTTCCTTTCGGCGGTGATGATCGTCGGGCTTGTCTGCATCGTGGATGCGGGGGAAACGCTGACCATCGTGGTGGTGGCGCTGTGCAGTCTGTCACTGCTGTTTCAGGTGTTTGACACGATCAATTACTGGTTTCAGGCCCGGCTGCAATCCAAATTCTCTGCCATTGCCACCTCCATTTCATATACGGTCGTATCGGCTTATAAGGTCATACTTCTGATCTGCAGGATGGACGTCCGCTGGTTTGCGCTGGCAACATCCCTTGATTACATCGTCGCGGCAGTCGTGCTGCTGATCGCGTATCGAAAAAACGGCGGCCCAAGGCTGGCGTTTTCCTGGGAAAAAGGCAAACAGCTGCTTGCAGGCAGCAAGAGCTTTATCCTCTGCGGCATGATGGTCGCGATCTACAACTGCACGGATCGCTTTATGCTCAAGCATATGCTCAGCGAAGCGGCGGTCGGCTATTATGCGGTCGCCACAAGTATTTGCTCCATGTGGGTTTTTGTGCTTTCCGCGATCATTGATTCGATGTACCCCTCGATCATGCAGGCGCATCTGGAAAGCGCTGCGGTATATGAAAAACGGAACCGGCAGCTATATGCGATCGTATTTTATCTGTCCGTGCTCGTGTCGGCCGTGATAACGGCTGCCGCCGGCCTGATCGTGCGCATCCTTTACGGGGAAGCGTATCTCCCGGCCGTGGGGCCGCTTCAGATCATTACGTGGTATACCGCTTTTTCCTATCTTGGTGTGGCCAGAAATGCGTGGATGGTATGTGAAAACAAGCAGAAGTATCTGACGCCGATCTATATTGGCGCTGCGGCAACCAACGTGCTGCTCAATGCTTTGATGATCCCTGCGTGGGGCGCATCCGGTGCGGCGGCGGCTTCCCTGATCACGCAAATAACGACGATTTTTGTGTTTCCGTCCCTGGTGCGGGATCTGCGCCCGAACGCAAAAATGATGCTGGATGCGATTCTGCTCAAAAACGTTCTTCCGACGCGCAGGACGAAGAAAAACGAGGCAATGTTATGACGCAATTGAAAGAAAAAACGCTATTGATCACCGGCGGGACCGGCTCGTTCGGCAATGCCGTGCTTGACCGCTTTCTGACGACGGACATCGGTGAGATCCGCATTTTCTCGCGGGATGAGAAAAAGCAGGACGACATGCGCCATGCCTATCAGCTCCAATACCCGGAGTATGCGGACAAGCTCCGCTTTTACATCGGCGATGTGCGCGAACCGGCATCGATACGGGATGCGATGCATGACGTGGACTATGTCTTTCACGCGGCTGCGCTCAAGCAGGTGCCGTCGTGCGAGTTTTTCCCGATGGAGGCCGTGCGCACGAACGTGATCGGCACGGACAATGTCCTGACGGCGGCCATCGATGCCGGAGCGGAGCAGGTGATCTGTCTGTCGACGGATAAGGCGGCCTACCCGGTCAATGCCATGGGCACCAGCAAGGCCATGATGGAAAAGGTCGTTGTGGCCAAAAGCCGCACGAGCCGCAGGACTAAGGTCTGCTGCACGCGCTACGGCAACGTCATGTGCTCACGCGGCAGCGTGATCCCGCTGTGGGTCGAGCAGATCAAGTCCGGCGGACCGATCACGGTCACGGAGCCGGCCATGACGCGCTTTATCATGTCGCTCGAAGAGACGGTCGATCTGGTGCTGTTCGCGCTCGTGCATGGCACGAACGGGGATATTCTGGTGCAGAAAGCGCCGGCCTGCACGATCGGCGATCAGGCGCGGGCATTGCTGGAGCTGTTCCATGCGGACAATGCGGTCAAGATCATCGGCATCCGCCATGGCGAGAAGCTCTATGAAACCCTGCTGACGAACGAGGAGTGCGCACACGCCGAGGATCTGGGGAATTTTTACCGCGTTCCGTGCGACAAGCGCGGGCTGAACTACGATCAGTATCTTACGGCCGGTGATACGCAGCGAAACCCGTTCACGGAGTTTAACAGCAGCAATACCCGGCAGCTGACGATCCCGGAGATTCAGGAAAAACTCCTGAGTCTGGCGTACATACGCAAAGAGCTGGAAGCGTGGGAGCAGAGAACATGAACATACTTGTGACAGGGGCCCATGGCTTCGTGGGCAAGAATCTGGTGGCGGCGCTCGAGGCCGTCCGCGGCGGGAAGGACCGCACGCGCGGCGCGCTGCAGGTCGGGGAAGTGGATACCTTCGGTTCGTCAGACACGCCGGAAACGCTGGAGGCGTATTGCCGTCGGGCGGATTTCGTGTTCCATCTTGCGGGTGTGAACCGCCCGAAAGAGGCGGCGGAATTTCAGCGCGGGAACGTAGCGCTGACGCAGACGCTGCTGGAGACGCTGCAGCGGGTGGGCAACCCGTGCCCGGTGATGCTGGCGTCATCTGTGCAGGCCGTGCAGGATAATCCTTACGGTGTATCCAAGCGTGCGGCGGAGGAACTGGTGCGTGCCTACGGCGCGCAGACCGGCGCGCGCACGTGCATTTACCGCTTCCCGAATCTGTTCGGCAAGTGGTGCCGGCCCAATTACAACAGCGTCGTGGCGACATTTTGCCACAACATCGCGCATGACCTGCCGATCACGATCCACGATGAAGCAACGGTCCTGACGCTGGCGTATATCGACGACGTCGTGGATGAGCTCATTCGTGCGCTGTCCGGGACGGAAACGCGCGAGGGAGCTCTCTGCACGGTACCTGTGACGCATACGGTATCACTCGGAGCGCTTGCGGCGCTGCTGCGCAGGTTTCATGCGCAGCCGGAGACGCTGCTGCTGCCGGAGATGCCGGCCGGCAGCTTCGCCAAGAAGCTCTATGCGACCTATCTGTCTTACCTGCCGGAGGAGAAAACGAGATTCCCCCTGACGATGCACACGGATGCGCGCGGCAGCTTCACGGAGCTGCTGCGGACAGCCGGCTGCGGGCAGGTGAGTGTGAATATTTCCAAACCCGGCGTGACGAAGGGCCAGCACTGGCACAACACAAAGTGGGAATTTTTCATCGTTGTGTCCGGCCGCGCCCGTATTCGGGAGCGGCGGATCGGCTCGGACACCGTGCGGACGTTCGACGTTTCCGGGGAAAAGATCGAGGCGGTGCATATGCTGCCCGGATATACGCACAGCATCACGAATTTGAGCGACACGGACGATCTCGTGACGGTCATGTGGGCGAACGAACCCTTTGACGCCGGGCATCCGGATACGTTTTTTGAGGAGGTCTGACATGGGCAAGCTGAAACTGATGACGATCCTCGGCACGCGGCCGGAGATCATCCGCCTGTCGGCGACCATTCAGGCGTGCGACCGGTATTTTGAGCAGATCCTCGTCCACACCGGTCAGAACTATGACTATGAGCTCAATCAGGTGTTTTTTGAGGATCTCGGTCTGCGCGCACCGGATCACTATCTGGACGCGGTCGGCACGGACCTCGGCGAAACGATCGGAAATATCATCGCCAAAAGCTATGCCCTCATGGTGCAGACGCAGCCGGACGCCGTGCTCGTGCTGGGCGATACGAATTCCTGCCTGTCCGTACTCGCGGCCAAGCGGCTGCACATTCCGATCTTCCACATGGAGGCGGGCAACCGCTGCTTTGACGAGTGCCTGCCGGAGGAGACGAACCGCCGGATCGTGGATGTGACGGCGGATGTGAACCTGTGCTACTCGGAGCACGCGCGGCGGTATCTGAACGCGTCCGGCGTGCCGAAGGAGCGCACATATGTCGTCGGCAGCCCGATGGCCGAGGTGCTGCGCGCAAATCTGGAGCAGATCTGTGCCAGCGATGTGCTGGAGCGGCTGGGGCTGGAGCGGGGCAGGTATATCCTGCTTTCGGCGCACCGCGAGGAGAACATGGACACGGAGGCAAACTTCCTGAGCCTGATGCAGGCGGTCAACGCCATGGCGGAGACCTATGATCTGCCGGTGCTGTATTCCTGCCACCCGCGCAGCCGGAAGCTGATCGCGCAGCGCGGCTTCCGGCTCGATCCGCGGGTCATTCAGCACAAGCCCATGGGGTTTCATGATTACAACTGCCTGCAAATGAATGCCTACTGCGTCGTGTCCGACAGCGGCACGCTGCCGGAGGAGGCGAGCTTTTTCCTGTCGGCCGGGCATCCGTTCCCGGCGGTGTGCATCCGCACCTCGACCGAGCGGCCGGAGGCGCTGGACAAGGGGAGCTTCATCCTGGCGGGCATTACGGCGCCGCAGGTGCTGCAGGCGATCGACACGGCGGTGGCGATGCAGCGGGACGGCGCGTTCGGCGTGCCGGTGCCGGACTACACGGATGAAAACGTGAGCGGCAAGGTCGTGCGCATCATCCAAAGCTATACCGGCATTGTGGACAGAATGGTGTGGCGGAAAACATGAACTACGCGGATATGCACTGCCATATGCTCTATGGCGTTGACGACGGTGCGCTGGACCGGGAAACCTCCAGAGCCATGCTCGACGCGGCCTATGCCGACGGTACGCGCACGATCTGCTTTACGCCGCACTGCCACCCCGGATATTACGGTGAGCACGTGGATGAGGCGCTGCAGCGGTATGCGGAGCTGAGAACTTACGCAGCGGAACGGTACCCGGATCTTGCGCTGTACCTCGGCAATGAGCTGCACGATGACCCGGCGTGCCTGAGCTGGCTGAATGCCGGCACCTGCCGTACGCTCAACGGCAGCCGGTACCTGCTGGTGGACTTTTCGGACGATGTGTCGCTGTATACGATCACAAAAGCGCTCGACCAGTTGCTCAACGCCGGATATACGCCCGTGCTCGCGCACACGGAAGTGTACCGTTCTCTGCGGGGCGATATGCAGACGATCTGCTCGCTGTCCGACAGCGGCGTGATCCTTCAGCTGGACAGCCAGTCGATCATGGGCAATTTCGGCCTCGGTGCGAAGCGTGCTGCGCGCAGGCTGCTGCGCCACGGTCTGGCGGATATCGTTGCCTCGGATGCACACGGTATGGACCGCCGCCCGCCGAGACTCAGTGCCTGCCATGCATTTGTGGCGGAGAAATACGGCGCGGCATATGCTGGGCTGCTCTTTGCGGACAACCCGCAGCGCATACTCAGAGGTGAATACATCGGGAAGGATTAAGACATGAAACGTGAATCCAATGTACGAACGGCAACGCTCAAGGACCTGTGGCAGGTGTTTCTGCGCAGTCTGTGGCTGATGGCGGCAGCGGCCGTGCTGTGCTGCGCGGCAGTGTTTGCCGTGAACCGGCTGACCTTTGATCCGCAGTACCAGTCTACGGCGACACTGTACATTCTCAAGCAGGAAAACGGAGAGGACTACAAATACACTTCCTCGGACTTCTCTCTGGCGCTGAATGTGGTTAATGACTGCACCTATATGCTCAAGAGCCATGCGGTGCTCGATCAGGTCATAGACGACCTGGATCTGGATATGGAGTATGGGGAGCTGTCCAAGAATATTTCGACGGTCAACCCGGACAACACACGTATCCTGGAAGTGACCGTCAAGACCGGGGACGCCCGGCTGTCACAGCGTGTCGTGGATAAGATCTGCCAGATCGGCGCGGAGAGCATTGCCAAGGCAATGGGCTTTGAGCAGGTGAATCTCTATGAATACGGAACGCTCAACGAGAAGCCCTGCAACACGCTTGGCGCCAAGGTATATGTGCTGACGGCTGTGGTCGCGGCTGTGCTGATGTACACGGTCAAGCTGCTCGTGTTCCTGCTCAATGACAAGATCCGCACGCCGGAGGACGTGGAAAACTATCTCGGCATCAGCGTCCTTGGTGAGATCCCGTATATCGGGAAGGCGCAAAAGGGCAAGCGCGGGTACTGTCGATCCCAGAGCAGCAGCGTGTATGCGTATCAGGCGGCCGGGACCGGCGGCGCAGGGAAGGACAAGGGTGAGAATCATGGCAAATGAAGTGATGCTTCGGCTCCCGGGCATGGAGGAATATTTCACGCAGGAGGCGTACAAGTTCCTGCGCACGAACATCCAGTTTTGCGGCGCGGATATCAAGACGATCGCCATCACCAGCTCCGGCACGAACGAGGGCAAGACGACAATCTCGATGCATCTGGCGGCAAGTCTCGCAGAGCTTGGCAAGCGGGTGCTGCTGGTGGACACGGATATGCGCAAGTCGGTCATGGCCGGCCGTTACTCCAACGTAAAGCATCCGCGCGGCCTGAGTGAGCTGCTTTCCGGCCAGTGCAGAGTGTCGGATGTGCTTTACCGTGTGCAGGAACCGCGGATCAACATTGTTTTTTCCGGTCAGTATCCGCCGAACCCTGCCGAGCTGCTTTCCAGTAATTACTTCGATCAGTTCCTTACCTCTGCCAAGGAGATCTATGACTATATCCTGCTGGATACTGCGCCGCTGGGTATGGTGGTCGATGCGGCTGTGGTCGCATCCAAGTGCGACGGCGCGATCTTCGTCATCGGCGAAGGGGTCCATGCCCTGCAGGCGCAGAAAGTGCTGGGCATGCTGCAAAAGAGCGGCTGCAAGGTGCTCGGTGCGGTCATGAACCAGGTCGGCAGCAGGAAAAACGGGTACTATCAGCGGTACGGGAAATACGGCAAGTACGGCAAACGCTATCAGGCGGCGGAAAAGTGACGGCCCGGCTTGCTTTTGCCGGCACAAGGTGCTAAAATCAAATACTGTATGACGGATAAAAGGCGCGGGTACTCTCCTGCGCCTTTTTTGATATGACAGGCGAGAAAGGCGGAACCAGAATGGAATACAACAAACCCATTGCGGATATGCTCCCCGGCATGGATGTCGAGGGCTTTTATATTCTGCGTGCGGCGGCGCTCAAGACGACCAACAGCGGCAAGCCGTTTCTCAGCGGCACGATCTGCGACCGCACGGGCAGTGTGGAGATCAAGCTCTGGGACTACAGCGGCCCGATCGGTGCGCGCCCGGAGGACACCGGCCGCGTCGTGAAGATCCGCGGCAGCGTCTCGGAATACCGCGGTGCGCTGCAGATCAGCGTCCACCGCATCCGCATGGCCGAAGCGGCGGACGATTACGACACGTCGCTGCTCGTGCCGACGGCACCCATCGACACGGACGCCGCGCTGGCGGATGTGCAGCGGCTGGTCGCCTCGATCACGGACGCGGATTACCGCAGCGTCGCCGAGACGATGCTCACACGGCACCTCGACGCGTTCCGGCGCATCCCGGCCGGGAAGAGCGTGCACCACAGTTTTCTGTCCGGCCTTTTGATGCATACTTACAACATGCTGCGCACGGCGGATTTCCTCGCGGGCCTGTATCCGGAGGTCATTGACCGCAGTCTGCTGCTGACCGGCACGCTGCTGCACGATTTCGGCAAGGAGCGGGAGTTTGCATTCTCCGATCTCGGCATCGTGACGGAGTATTCCACGGCCGGGCAGCTTCTCGGCCATCTGGTCATGGGGGCGCAGGAGGTCGCGGACGCCGCGCGCGAGCTTGGCATTCCCGAGGAAAAGTCCATGCTGCTGCAGCACCTGCTGCTCTCGCACCACGGCGAGCCGGAGTTCGGCGCGGCCGTGCGGCCAATGTGCGCCGAGGCGGAGCTGCTGTCGTACATCGACCTTATCGACAGCCGCATGGAGATCTATGTGGAAACGCTCCCGGCCGTGCCGGCCGGCAGCTTCAGCGCCCGCATTTTTGCGCTGGAAAAGAAGATCTATCATCATAATTGAGGAGGCCGCCCATGCTGACCCTGCCGCCACAAGTGCATACGGCGCTCGACCGCCTCGCGGCGGCGGGCTGGGAGGCCTATGTCGTCGGCGGTGCGGTGCGCGATGCGCTGCGCGGCTGCGAGGCGGGGGACTGGGACATCACGACCAATGCCGTGCCCGCGCAGGTCGAGCGGGTCTTTGCCGGCGAACGGCTCATCGAGACGGGGCTCAGGCACGGAACTGTGACCGTCCTGCTCGACGGTCTGCCGCTCGAGATCACGACCTACCGCGTCGACGGGGACTATACCGACCACCGGCGGCCGGACGCCGTGCGCTTTACGCGCAGTCTGCGCGAGGACCTGCTGCGCCGCGATTTCACGATGAACGCGCTGGCCTACAACCCGCGCACGGGGCTGGTGGACATCTGCGGCGGGGCGGAGGATATTGCGCGCGGTGTCGTGCGCTGTGTGGGTGAGCCGGACCGCCGCTTTCAGGAGGATGGGCTGCGCATCTTGCGCGCGCTGCGCTTTGCGTCCGTGCTCGGCTTTCAGATCGCACCGGAGACGGCGTCGGCTATCCACCGCAATGCTGCGCTGCTGCAGTATCTCGCGGCGGAGCGCGTGCAGAGTGAACTGACGAAGTTGCTCTGCGGGCAGAACGTGGGCGCGGTGCTGCGGGAATTTGCCGATGTGCTGGCCGTCCCGATCCCGGAGCTGCGGCCGATGTTCGGCTTCGAGCAGCACAACCCACACCACGACCGGGACGTCTGGCAGCACACGGCCGCAGTCGTGGAGCACATCCCGCCGGAGCCGGTGCTGCGCTGGGCGGCGCTGCTGCACGATGTCGGCAAGCCGCCGTGCTTCTCCCTCGGGCCGGACGGTGTCGGGCATTTCTACGGCCACGCGGCCAAGAGCACCGAACTGGCGGACGCTATCCTTAGGCGCCTGCGCTTTGACACGGCCGGGCGCACGCGCATCACGCAGATCATCCGCTATCACGACCTGCCCGTCCCGCCGGAGCCGAAACCGGTCCGGCGGCTGATGAACAAGCTCGGCGTCGAGACCGTGCGGCAGCTCTTCGCGCTGCACATCGCCGATACCTGCGGCCAGTCGGCCATCTGTGCCGGCCGCGTGGAGACGTACCGGCAGACGGAGCGCGTGCTCGACGAGCTGCTTGCGGCGGATGCCTGTTTCTCGCTCAAAGACCTTGCGGTCAAAGGGAATGATCTGCTCGCGCTCGGTCTGCGCGGCCGGGCGGTCGGCGCGGCGCTGCAGGCGTGCCTGGATGCGGTCATGGACGAGGCAGTGCCGAACGACAGGACCGCGCTGCTGGCTTATGCGGCGGAAAATTTGCAGCGCTTTGCAAATTCCTGAAACTCAGGACTTGAAAATTGTGGAGCGATGTTATAAGATGAAGGACATATTTGAATTACATTGTAATAGAATATGCGGAGAACACGGTCATGGAACAGATTCGGTCGCGGAAAAATCAATATATTCTGCACCTGCGCGCGCTGGCAAGGGACAATGACGCGCGCCGGGACGCGGGGGAGTACGTCTGCGACGGTGAAAAGCTGCTGCGCGAGTCGCTGCAGTTCGGCGCGGAGGTCACGTCCGTGCTCTGGCGCGACGCGGCGGCGTTCCCGCTGCCGGACGGCATTGTGCAGTACACGGCCGATGCGGAGCTGGTCGCGTATGCCTCACCGCTCATGCACTCGCCGGGCCCGGTCTTTACCGTACGTATCCCGGAGATGCGCCTGCCGGAGCCGCTGCGGCACGTCATCGTGCTCGAGGGCGTACAGGATCCCGGCAACGTCGGCACCGTCATCCGCACGGCGAACGCCCTCGGCATGGACGCCGTGGTGCTCACCGGCGCGTGCGCCGATCTCTACAGCCCCAAGACCGTGCGCGCCGCGATGGGCGCGCTCTTCCGCCAGCCGGTGCTGACGTGCACGCAGGACGAGCTGGTGCAGCTGCTGCATGCCCACGGGCTGAAGCTCTACGGCGCAGCGCTGACGGACGCGGCGCACGACCTGCGGCGCGTGCCGCTCTCACCGGCCGCTGTGGCAATCGGCAGCGAGGGCCGCGGCCTGAGCGCGCAGCTGCTCGCACAGTGCGACGGGCAGATCATCATCCCTATGCAGCCGGGGGCCGAGTCGCTCAATGCGGCGGTGGCCGCGGCGGTCGTCATGTGGGAGATCGCCCGCGCCGGAATGTGAGGAGGCGCGCAGATGTCGCAGCTGCAATACTGGGTTTGGCTGTCCATGCGCTTTGGCGTGCGCCCGAAGGTGAAGCTCGCGCTCGTGGAGCATTTCGGCACGCCGCGCGATGTGTATTTTGCCACGGAGGCGGATTACCGCGTCCGTGTCTCGCTGCGCCCGGAGGAGCTCCGGCTGCTGCAGGATAAGGACCTGCGCGATGCCAACCGTGCGCTCGCCATCTGCGACCGGGAGCACATCCGCATCCTGACGGTCCAGGACGCGGCCTACCCGCAGCGTCTGCTACAGATCTATGACCCGCCGCTGGTGCTCTATGTGCGCGGCACGCTGCCGCAGATCGACGACCGCGCGGCCGTCGCCGTCGTCGGCACCCGCAGCGCAACACCGTATGGTATGCGCACCGCGCGCAAGTTCGGCTCCGAGATCGTGCGCCACGGGGGCATTCTGCTCTCCGGCCTCACCGCCGGGATCGACCGTTCGGCCGCCGAGGGTGCGCTGCACGCCGGCGGTATCTGCGTGGGCGTGTCCGGCACGGCGATCAATCTGGATTTTGCGGGCACATGCACGCAGGAAGTTGCGCGCTGCGGCACCGTTGTGAGCGAGTTTGCGCCGAATATGTCCGTGCCGCGCTTCGGCTTCCGGCTGCGCAACCGCATCACGTCCGGTCTGGCCGTGGCGACGGTCGTGGTCGAGGCGCCGGAGAAAAGCGGCGCGCTCCTGTTCGCCGACGATGCCGTCGCGCAGGGCAGGGAGGTCTTTGCCGTGCCTGGCAACGCGGACTCCCGCGCCTCGGTCGGCAGCAACGCGCTGCTCAAGGACGGCGCCCGCCCGGCCACGTGCGCGTGGGACGTGCTGAGCGATTTTCGCCGCATGTTTCCCGGCACGCTGCACGAAAACATTGCGCCCGAGCCCGATGCTCTGGTACCCGAACCGCCGCCGGAGACGGGCAGCGGCTTTGCGCAGGTGCGCCGCCCGGTCGCGGAGAAAAGGATTGACAAGCCGCAGCCGGAGGCATATATTGACCTGGAAGCGCAGCTGAAGTCGCTCACGACCGAGCAGCTGCAGATCGTCGCGGCGATCGACGCGCCCGGCACGCAGGTGGATCTCATCATCGAAAAGACGCAGCTCCCGGCGAGCAAGGTGCTCGCGGAGCTGACCGTGCTGCAGATCCGCGGCGTCGTCCGGCAGGAGCCGGGCAAACGCTTTTTATTAAATGTACGCGCAGGCACTGCGCAGCAATCATAAGGAGTTGGAGTAGACCCGATGGCAAAAGCAAAAACCGATCTGGTGATCGTCGAGTCTCCGGCGAAGGCCAGAACAATCGAAAAATATCTGGGCAGCAACTATCACGTCGTGGCCTCGATGGGGCATCTGCGTGACCTGCCCAAGAGCACCATGGGCGTGGACATTGACGGCGATTTCACGCCGCAGTATCTGCCCGTGAAGGACCGCGCGGACGTGATCGCCGACCTGAAAAAGCGTGCGAAAGCGGCCGGCACCGTCTATCTCGCGACCGACCCTGACCGCGAGGGAGAGGCCATTTCGTGGCACCTGAAGGAGCTGCTGAATCTGCCGGATGACAAGGCCAAGCGCGTGACGTTCAATGAGATCACGAAAAAGGTCGTCACCGAGAGCATTCAGCACCCGCGCGAGATCGATCAGGATCTGGTCGACGCGCAGCAGGCGCGCCGTATTCTCGACCGCATCGTGGGCTATAAACTCAGCCCGCTGCTCTGGCGCAAGGTCAAGCCCGGCCTGTCCGCTGGCCGCGTCCAGTCCGTGGCCACGCGCATCGTGGTCGACCGCGAAAACGAGATCCGCGCTTTTCAGCCGCAGGAGTACTGGCTGCTCGACGCACTGCTTGACTGCGGCGCGGGCACGTTCACGGCACGCTTTTACGGCACGGCCGATAAGAAAATGGACGTCCCGGACGAAGCCACGGCCGACAAGATCATTGCCGCCGTGTCGGCCGAACCGTTCAAAATCGCGAGCGTCAAGCGCGGCGAAAAGCAGCGCAGCCCGTCGCCCCCGTTCATCACCTCGACCCTGCAGCAGGAGGCTTCCCGCCGCCTGGGCATGACGCCGCGGCGCACCATGTCGGTTGCGCAGCAGCTCTATGAGGGCGTGGACATCACTGACCGCGGCACGATCGGTCTCATCACCTACATGCGTACCGATTCGCAGCGCCTGTCCGACGAGGCGCTCGCCGCTGCACAATCCTTTATTGTCGAGCACTATGGCCCGGAGTATCACCCCGGCAAGCCGCGCACGTATAAGACCAAGGCAGGTGCGCAGGACGCGCACGAGGCCATCCGCCCGACGGACGTCACGCTCACGCCGGACCGCGTGCGCCACGACCTCACGCCGGAGCAGTACCGGCTCTACCGGCTCATCTGGGGCCGCTTCACGGCCTGCCAGATGGCCAACGCCGTGTATGACAACGTTGTCGTGGATGCCGGCAGCGCTGGCTATCTCTTCCGCGCCAACTACTCCGAGCAGAAGTTCGCGGGCTACACCGCCGTGTATGAAGAGGCGAAGGACGAGGAGACGAGCGAGGTGCGCCGTCCGCTGCCGTCGCTCAAGCAGGGCGACGCCGTGGAGCTCAAGAACGTCACGAAGGAGCAGCAGTTCACGCAGCCGCCCGCCCGCTATACGGAGGCAACGCTCATCCGCGCCATGGAGGAGAAGGGCATCGGCCGTCCGTCTACGTACGCGCCGACGATCTCGACCATCCTCAGCCGCAACTATGTCGTCAAGGAGGGGCGCTACCTGCGCCCGACAAATCTCGGTATCGTCGTGACCGAGATGATGGAGCAATATTTCCGCAACATCGTCGATCTGAAGTTCACTGCCAACATGGAGACGGATCTCGACAAGATCGAGGCCGGCAAGATGGCGTGGAAGGACGTGCTGCGCGAATATTATAAGGACTTTGACGCAAACCTCAACAACGCTGAGATCCAGCTCGAGGGCAAGCACCTCAAGGTGCCGGATGAGGAGTCGGACGAGGTCTGCCCGAACTGTGGGCGCAAGCTCGTGTATAAAAACGGCCGCTTCGGCCGCTTCCTTGCCTGCCCGGGCTATCCGGAGTGCAGCTTCACGATGCCCATCGTCGTCGAGATGCCCGGCAAGTGCCCGGCCTGCGGCGGCCGTCTGCTCAAGCGCACGTCCCGCAAGGGCTTTGCCTATTACGCTTGTGAGCGCGGGCACGATTGCCCGGGACATGGCGAGGGCGAGGGCGGCGAGAACATCCAGGGCTTCATGACCTGGGACGTGCCGACGAAGGATTACTGCCCCGAGTGCGGCAAGACCATGTTCAAGCGTGCCGGCAAGGGAGCCAACAAGCCGTTTTGCATCAACCCCGAGTGCCCGAACTATCTGCCGCCCGACAAGCGCGGCTACAAGCGCAAGCCGAAACCGGCGGACGACGCGGCCGAGGCCAAGGCTGAGGCCGAGCCGGAATCCAAGGAGACGAAGCCGGAGACCAAAAAACTGGCGGCGAAGAAATCCACTGCAAAAAAGCCTACTGCCAAAAAGCCCGCAGCCAAGAAAACGGCCGCCAAGAAACCGGCCGCAAAAAAGACGACGAAACCCAAGAAGGAAGCATAATTGGAAAGGCGGCCTGACCGGCCGCCTTTTTCGAGGAGGAACGCTATGACCCCAGTGACCGTGATCGGTGCGGGCCTGGCGGGATGCGAGTGCGCGTGGCAGCTGGCCGGGCGCGGCATCCCGGTGCGCCTGATCGAGATGAAACCCAAGAAAATGACCCCCGCGCACGTATCCGAAAACTTTGCCGAGCTCGTCTGCTCCAACTCCCTGCGCAGCGATGAGCTCACAAACGCCGTCGGCCTGCTCAAGGAGGAGCTGCGCCGGCTCGACTCCGTCGTGCTCGCGAGCGCGGACCACAACCGCGTCGCCGCCGGCGGCGCGCTCGCCGTGGACCGTGAGGCGTTCGCGCGCGAGATCACGGAGCGCATCTGCGCGCATCCGAATATCACCGTCGAGCGCGCCGAGGCGGACACCATCCCGGACGGGGAGGTCGTCATCGCGACCGGCCCGCTCACGAGCGACGCCATGGCCGCCGAGATCCAGCGCCTCTGCCCGGAGTTCGACCTGCATTTTTATGATGCCGTGGCTCCCATCGTCACGCTCGAGAGCGTGGACATGGACAGCGCCTTTTTCGCCAGCCGCTATGACAAGGGCACGGCCGACTACGTCAACTGCCCCATGGATCAGGCGGAGTACACCGCCTTCGTGCAGGAGCTGCGCAATGCGAAGGAAGCGCCCATCCACGGCTTTGACGACGGTGCGGTCTTTGAGGGCTGCATGCCGGTCGAGGTCATGGCCCGCCGCGGGGAGGACACCCTGCGCTACGGCCCGCTCAAGCCGGTCGGCCTGCGTGACCCGCGCACCGGGCGGGATAACTATGCCGTCGTGCAGCTCCGGCGCGACAACGCCGAGGGCACGTTGTACAATATCGTCGGTTTCCAGACGCATTTGACGTTTGGTGAGCAAAAGCGCGTCTTTTCCATGATCCCGGCGCTGCGGAACGCGGAGTTCGTGCGCTACGGCGTCATGCACCGCAACACTTATTTAAATTCTCCGCAGCTGCTCGACCGGTATTACCGCCTCCGGCGCGCCCCGCGCATCCGCTTCGCCGGGCAGATGACCGGCGTTGAGGGCTATGTGGAGTCGTGCGCGTCCGGCGCGCTCGTCGGCATTGAGACGGCCGCGCAGCTGCTCGGCCTGCCGCCAGTCGATTTCCCGCAGGAGACGGCCATCGGCGCGCTGTCCCTGTACATTTCCGGCGGCAGCGTCGGCGATTTTCAACCCATGAACATCAATTTTGGCATCATCACACCGCTGGATCACCGCGTGCGCGGCAAGCGTAATAAGAACGCGGAGATCTCGGCGCGCAGCCTCCAGATCCTGGACGGGCTGAAACAAAAGGAGGTTTTTCATCTATGAGAATTCTTGTGGACGCAATGGGCGGTGACCTCGCCCCGGACGAGATCGTCAAGGGCGCGGTGCACGCGCAGCAGGAGCTGGGTGCGGAGATCGTGCTCGTCGGCCAGCGCGCCGCCATCGAGGCCTGCCTGCGCAACGAACAGGCCAAGCTCGAGATCATCGACGCCAGTGAGGTCATCACCATGGACGACGACCCCAGCACGGCCACCCGCCGCAAGAAGGACGCTTCCATGACGGTCGCGCTCAACATGCTGCGTGACGGCAAGGGCGACGCGGTCGTCTCCGCCGGCAGCACCGGCGCACTGCTCACCGGCGCCACGCTCATCGTCAAGCGCATTCACGGCATCCGCCGCGCGGCGCTGGCTCCCGTGTTGCCGAACGGCGATGCGGGCGTCATGCTCATCGACTGCGGCGCCAATGCCGACTGCACGCCGGAGTATCTGCTGCAGTTTGCCTATATGGGCAGCTACTATGCCCGCATCATGCTCGGCATCGCCGCGCCGCGTGTCGGCCTGCTGAGCAACGGCACCGAGGATCACAAGGGCTCCGAGCTTCAGCACGAGACGTTCCCGCTGCTCAAGGCGGCGGACGCCGCCGGCCGCATCCGCTTTGTCGGCAACGTCGAGGCATCGCAGGTGTTCAGCGGCGATGTGGACGTCGTCGTCACGGACGGCTTCACCGGCAACGTGCTGCTCAAGGGCATCGAGGGCAGCATCAAGTACATGACGCGCCAGCTCAAGGGCATTTTCATGAAAAACTTCAAGACCAAGATGGCCGCCCTTGCCATCAAGGACGAGTTCCACGCGCTCAAGGCATCGCTCGACCCGAACGAGGTCGGCGGCACGGCCATGCTCGGCATCAGCAAGCCTGTCATCAAGGCGCACGGCTCATCCGACGCGCGCGCGATCTACAATGCCATCCGTCAGGCGATCGCTTTTGTCGATTCCGGCATTATTGATGATATTACGGCCAATATTTCCTACATGCGTGTGGACAAGCACGCGGCGAAGGAGAGCGACTGATGGAGGCGCTGGAGGCCCGTCTGGGCTACACGTTCCGCGACCGGGGGCTGCTGGAAAATGCGCTTATGCACAGCTCCTATGCCAATGAGAACCGCGCGCGGGGCTATACCAGCAACGAGCGGCTCGAGTTTCTGGGCGATTCCGTGCTTGGTATGGTCACGGCGACGCGGCTCTATCAGCTCTATCCTGACATGCCGGAGGGGAAGATGAGCCGCCTGCGTGCCGAGCTCGTCTGCGAGCAGGCACTGCACGGCGTGGCGCTCACGCTGCATCTGGGCGACTATATCCGCCTTGGCCACGGGGAGGAGCGCAGTGGCGGCAGAGAGCGGCCGTCCATCCTCGCCGATGCGGTGGAGGCGGTCATCGCCGCCATGTATCTTGACGGCGGGCTCGAGCCTGCACAGCGCTTTATCCTCGCGCACATCCTCAACGGCCTGGCTGAGGGGGAGATCCACCATGTCGAGGACTACAAGACAGAGCTGCAGGAGCGCGTGCAGCGCCGTGCCGGGCAGACGCTTTCCTATACCGTCTGCGCCGAGAGCGGCCCGGACCACAACAAGACGTTCACCATGGCCGTGCTGCTCAACGGCAGCGAGATCGGCCGCGGCACCGGCCGCACGAAAAAGGAGGCGGAGCAGTCCGCCGCCCGGTGCGCGCTCGAACAGATGACGCAATAACGGCATGCAGCCGCCTGGAATCAATAGGCGGCTGCATTTTTCACATCTGAAAAAATGCGCTCCGGCCGTTGCAAAATGGCATTTTTGGCGGTATACTCTACTTTGTATTACTTTGATTTGAGATATCAGCGGCGTTTCTGCGCGTGCAGGCGCCGGATATGCGAGGGATTTTGTGTACTTAAAAGCATTGGAGATCCAGGGCTTCAAGTCCTTTCCGGACAAGACGCGCCTGAATTTTGACCAGGAGATCACGGCAATCGTCGGCCCGAACGGGAGCGGCAAGTCGAACATATCGGACGCCATCCTGTGGGTCATGGGCGAGCAGCGCACGAAAACGCTGCGCGGCGGCAAGATGGAGGATGTCATCTTCGGCGGCACGGAAAAGCGCAGCCCCATGGGCTTTGCGCAGGTGTCGCTCATCCTTGACAACAGCACCGGCATCTTCGACACCGAAAACACCGAGGTCATGATCACCCGCCGCTATTACCGCAGCGGCGAGAGCGAATATTATATCAACCGCGAGGCCTGCCGCCTGCGCGATATCAACGAGCTGCTCATGGACACCGGCCTCGGCCGTGACGGGTACTCGATCATCGGGCAGGGCCGCATCGCCGAGATCGTTTCCGGCAAGAGCAACGAGCGCCGCGAGATCTTTGAGGAAGCGGCCGGCATCTCGCGCTACCGCTACCGCAAGGAGGAGTCGGAGCGCAAGCTCGCCCGCACGGAGGAAAATCTCCTGCGCATCAACGACAAGGTCGATGAGCTGGAGCTGCAGGTCGAGCCCCTGCGCAAGCAGGCCGAGACGGCGAAGAAGTACTTGCGTCTGCGCGACGAACTCAAGAGCGCGGAGGTCTCCGTCTGGATGGAGACGCTCGACCGTCTGCACGCGCAGGCAGAGACTGTCAACCACGATTATCAGACCGCGAAGGAGAATCTCGCTGGCGCGCAGCGCGAGCTCGAGCAGCTCTACGCTGCGTCGGAGAACATCGCGCAGAAGATGCGCGAGAAGGACCTTGAGTTCGAGCGCACGCGCGAGCAGATTTCCGAGGCTGAGAGCGCTGCCGCCGAGTGCGAGAGCGCTGCGGCCGTCGTGCGCACGAACCTGCAAAACAGCGCCGACAGCATCGCGCGTCTGCGCGTGGAGGTATCCGAGCAGGCCGACCGCGCCAGCGCCCTACAGGCGCAGATCGACGCGCAGCAGCGCCGCCTGCAGGAGATCGAGGCCGAAAAAGCGCAGCACGCGCAGGAGATCCGGTCCGTGCTCGACGAGATCGACCGCAACGCGGCCTCCTCCGGCGAGGCCGAGCGCGCGTACACGGAGCTGCTGGCTAAAGAGAGCGCGCAGAGCAGCGCGCTGGCCGAGTGCCGCACGCGCATCACGCTCCTGGCGGATAAATCGCAGGAGCTGCTCGATCAGGAGAACGCCGTCGCCACCGCCGCCGCGGAAGCGGCCGAGCATCTGGCGGCGCTCGAGGCGCAGGCGCAAGAAAAGCAGGCCGCGCAGCAGCAGGCGCGCGCCGCGTGCGATGCCATGCGCGCGGAACAAAGGGAGAAGGCCCAGCGTCTTTCTGCCTGTGAACAGGCGCTCGCGAAGCAGCAGGAGCGACTGTCCGGCCTGACAGTCGACCTGCGCAGCACCGAGTCGCGCATCCATATGCTCACCGAGATGGAAAAGGACTTCGATGGATACAACCGTGCGGTCAAGGCCGTCATGCACGCGGCCGAAAAGGGGACGCTGCGCGGCGTGCGCGGCCCGGTCGCAAATCTGATCAAGACTGGCGACCGCTACGCCCTCGCGATCGAGACGGCACTCGGCGCCGCGGCGCAGAACATCGTCGTCGATACGCAGAGCTGCGGCGCACAGGCCATTGAGCTGCTGCGCCGGCGCGAGACCGGCCGCGCGACGTTCCTGCCGCTCGACACCATTCGCCCGATGCACTTAAACAGCGTGCCGGATCAGGAGCCGGGCTATGTCGGCGTGGCCGATACGCTCGTCACCTGCGCCGCCGCTTACCGCAATATTGTCAGCAATCTTCTGGGCCGCACCGTCGTGGCCGAGACGATGAAGGACGCCATCGCCATTTCCAGGCGCTATGACCACCGCTACCGCATCGTCACGCTTGACGGGCAGCTCGTCAACGCCGGCGGCTCGCTCACCGGCGGCAGCGCCGCCAAGGGCAGCGGCATCCTCTCTCGCGCGAACGAGCTCAAGCGCCTGCGCGAAACGCTCGACACGCTCACGCTGGAGAAAAAACAGTGCGAGGCCGAGCTTGAGGACGCGCAGACGGCGCTCGACACGGCGCATGCGCAGCTCGACACTGCGCAGGCGCAGCTGGAGCAGGCGGTCGAGACGCTGCACAAGGCGGAGTCCGAGGCCGCGCAGGTCGCGCTGCTGAAAAACGCCGCGCAGGAGACCATCGCGGGGCAGAATGCGTCCATCGACGCCTGCCGCGCGCAGCAGAAGGCAAATCAGGACCGTATCACGGCCGCCCGCGCCGACGCGCTTTCGGCGGAGCAGGCACTCGCCCGGCTCCGTGCCGAACGCGACCAGAGCGAGCTTGGCCGCGGAGCATTTGACCGCCGCCGTCAGGAGCTGGCCGACCGGCTGGCCGGACTGCGGGCGGAGTCGGCGTCTCTGGACGCCGAGCGCGAGACCATCACGCGCACTACACAGCAGATCCACGACCTCTTTGAGGAAATGACCGGTGACCGCACGGCCCGCCTTGCCCAGATCGAGCAGGCCGAGGCCGGCACACAGCAGCTGCAGCGGACCCTGCAGATGCACGAGCGCCGCCTGGCCGAGCTGCGCCAGCGCGCCGAGACGCTGCGCGGCGAGCTCGCCGCATGCAGCAGCCGTAAGCTGGAGCTGGAGGGTCAGCGCACCCGCACCGACCGCGATGCGCAGGCGCGCAACCGCGACCTGCTGGATATGCAGGGGCTCGTGTCGCGCTTTGAGCAGAAAAAGCTCTCGGCCGACATGGAGGAAAAGCAGATCCTCGACAAGCTCTGGGACAATTATGAGCTCGGCCGCACGGCGGCCGAGGCGCTGCGTCAGCCGATCGAGAACATGACGAAGGCCAGCCGCCAGATTGCCGAGCTGCGGCGCAATATCGGCGCACTGGGCACGCCGAACCTCGGCGCGATCGACGAATTCACACGTGTGAACACACGCTATACCTTCCTCACTGGCCAGCGGGACGACATTCTCAAGGCCAAGCGTGAGCTGACCGGCATCATCGACGACGTGACGGGAGAGATGGAGGGCATCTTCACCACGCAGTTTCAGGCGATCGATCAGGCGTTCCGCCAGACGTTTCTGGAGCTGTTCGGCGGCGGCAAGGCCGCGCTCGTGCTCGAGGATCCGGAGCATGTGCTTGACAGCGGCATCGAGATCAAGGTGCAGCCGCCCGGCAAGGCGCTCTCGACGCTGAGCCTGATGTCCGGCGGCGAGATGGCGTTCGTGGCCATCGCGCTCTACTTTGCCATTTTGAAGGTCCGGCCGACGCCGTTTTGCGTCATGGACGAGATCGAGGCTGCGCTCGATGAGGCGAACGTTACGCGCTATGTGCAGTACATGCGCCGCCTCGCCAAAAACACGCAGTTTCTCGTCATCACGCACCGCCGCGGCACCATGGAGGAGGCCGACCATCTGTTTGGCGTGACCATGCAGGAAAAAGGCGTATCCCGCGTCATCGAGCTTTCGCTGGATGAAGCGGCTAAAACCATGGCTAAAACCATATCGTAACGGAGAAGATAGTTCTATGGGATTTTTTGATAAAATCAAACAGGGCCTGACCAAGACCAAGACGAAGATGGACGCCCAGCTGACCGGCATTTTTGCCGCCTATGAGCCGGGCAACGAGGAATTTTTTGAGGACCTTGAGGAAACGCTCATCCTCGCCGACACCGGCGTGGAGACGACGACCAAGGCCATCGCACAGCTGCGCAAGGCCATCGAGCTCAAGAAGCTGCGCACCGGCGCCGAGGTGAAAAAGGAGTTCGTGCAGATCCTCACGCGGATCCTCAAGGTGCAGGACACCATGCTCCTGCTCACGACGCAGCCGTCGGTCGTGCTCGTTGTCGGCGTCAACGGCGTCGGCAAGACGACGACGATCGGCAAGCTCGCCGCCCAGCTCAAGAAGGAGGGCAACCGTGTTCTCCTCTCGGCGGCGGACACGTTCCGCGCCGCCGCAGCCGACCAGCTCACCGTCTGGGCACAGCGCGCGGGTGTGGACATCGTCAAGCACGAGGAGGGCTCCGACCCCGCCGCCGTGGTGTTTGACTCCATTCAGGCGGCGAAGGCCCGCGGTACGGACGTCGTCATCATCGATACCGCCGGCCGCCTGCACAACAAGGCAAACCTCATGAACGAGCTCAACAAGATCACCCGCGTCATCCGCCGCGAGCTGCCGGAGGCCGACATCGAAACGCTCATGGTGCTCGATGCCACGACCGGCCAGAACGGCCTCATCCAGGCCAAGCAGTTTCTCGACACGGCCGACCTCACCGGCATCGTGCTCACGAAGCTCGACGGCACGGCCAAGGGCGGCATCGTCTTTGCCATCGCAAACGACCTGCAGCTGCCGGTGAAATACGTCGGCGTCGGCGAGCAGATCGACGACCTGCTCGAGTTCAAGCCCGCGGAATTTGTGGAGGCGCTGCTGTCATGATCCTTGCAAGCAACAACGCACATAAGCTCGAGGAGTTTCGCGCCATCTTTGCGGACATGGGCATCGAGATCATCCCGCAGAGCGCGGCCGGCTGCCATTTTGAGGTGGACGAGACGGGGGAGACCTTCGAGGAAAACGCCTATCTGAAGGCCATCGCCGTGACCCGCGCGACGGGGCAGCCCGCCGTCGCGGACGATTCCGGTCTCATGGTCGACGCGCTCGGCGGCGCGCCCGGCGTGCACTCGGCCCGTTATACCGGCCGGCACGAGGACTCGGACGCCGCGCGCTACACGCTCCTGCTCCATAACCTCGGCGACCGCACTGACCGCACGGCCCGGTTCGTGTCGTGCATCTGCTGCACGTTCCCGAACGGCGATGTCCTGCGCGCCCGCGGCACCTGCGAGGGCAGTATCCTGTTTGCGCCGCGCGGGGAAAATGGTTTCGGCTATGACCCCGTGTTTCAGCCGGACGGGTATGCCTGCTCCATGGCGGAGCTGCGCCCGGAAGAGAAAAACGCCATTTCCCACCGCGGAAATGCACTCAAAATCCTGAAAGAAGAATTGAGGAACTACTATGCTGACAAGTAAACAGCGCGCCCAGCTGCGCGGTCTCGCCGCGACGGAGGACACCATCGTCCACATCGGCAAGGGCGGCATCACGGACAACATCATCACCCAGATGAGCGACGCGCTCAAGGCGCGCGAGCTCGTCAAGGGCCGCGTGCTCGAAAACTCGCTCCTGACCGCGCGCGAGGCGTGTGACCAGCTTGCCGAGACCTGTCGCGCCGAGCCCGTGCAGGTCATCGGCTCAAAGTTCGTGCTCTATAAGCGCAATGAGCAGAAGCCGAAGATCGAGCTCGTGAAAAAGGCAAAGAAATGAAGATCTGCATCTATGGCGGCAGCTTCAACCCGCCGCACCTGGGACATACGGCCGCGCTGCGCGCGGTGCGCGCGGCGATCCGGCCGGAGCTGACGCTCGTCATCCCGGACCGCATCCCGCCGCACAAGGAGCTCACGGCGGGCAGCCCGGAGCCGGCGGAGCGCCTGCTCATGACGATGCTGGCCTTCTCCGGCGAGCCGGGCGTGGAGGTCTCCGACATGGAGCTGCACCGCTCCGGCAAGAGCTACACGGCCGACACTGTGCGCGAGCTGCGCGCGTGCAATCCGGATGCGGAGCTGTACCTCGTCGTCGGCACGGATATGCTCACGACGTTCGAGCAGTGGCACGATTTCCGGTACCTGCTCGGGCAGGTGACGCTCGTTGCGCTCGCCCGCACGAGCGATGAGCATGATGAGGTCGAGCGCTTCAGTGCCTACCTGCGGGAGACGTATGGCGCGCGCGTCATTGCCTTGCCGGCCGAGCCGGTTCCGGTTACGAGCACGGCCGTGCGTGCGCTGCTGCCGCAGCGGCGCGGCAGCGAGTACCTTGCGCCGAATGTATATGCGCACATCATCCAGCAGCGGCTCTACGGCGCAAAGCCGGATCTCAACTGGCTGCGTGAGCAGGCTTATCCCATGCTCAAGCCGCGGCGCATCTCCCACGTCTGGGGCTGCGAGCACGAGGCGCGCCGGCTCGCCGAGCGCTGGGGCTGCGACCCGGATGCTGCTGCAGAGGCCGGAATTTTGCACGATTGCACGAAAAAATTAGAGCTATCTGACCAATTGCTATTGTCCGAAAAATATGGTATCATAAACGATACGGTCGAAACGGCCAACACCAAGCTTCTGCACGCCAAAACCGGCGCTGCCGTGGCGAAGGACCGTTTCGGCGTACCGCTTGAGATAGAAAACGCCATCCGCTGGCACACGACCGGAAAACCCGATATGACCACGCTCGAAAAGGTCCTGTATATGGCCGACTATATCGAGCCGTCGCGGGATTTTGACGGCGTGGACGAGCTGCGGCGGCTCGCTTACACCGATCTTGACGCGGCCATGGTGCTCGGACTGAAAATGAGTCTCGAGGATCTGGAGGCCGGCGGCATCACGCCGCACGAGAACACGGTGCAGGCATTAAACTGGTATCAGGGCAGGGAAAAAGAATATGAAAAGACGACAGAGTGACGATCGCTATCCGGGCGATTACGGCGGATATGACGATCAGGGTTACGACCGTTACGACGGCGGCTATGATGACGGTTACGACGACGGCAGCGGCTTTCAGGACGACCCGTTTTCCGAGACGTCCGCGGCGGTGAATCACCGTGTGCAGGCGCAGCAGTCGCAGGCAAAGCGGAAGAAAAAGAAGAAAGTGCGCATCACGGTCATTGTGGTCGTGGTGCTGGCGCTGCTCATCGGCGAGTTTGCGATCCTGATGAACCACTGGGTCAGCCCGCCGAGCCTGACCGGCGGCCTGAGCGACGGCAATCCGGACGACGGTGTGAACGTCAGCGCCGACGGCCGCAAGAAGGGATGCTATACGTTCCTCATTGCCGGCAAGGACCGCGCGGCCGGTCTGACGGATACGGTGCTCGTCGGCATGCTCGACACGGAGAACAAGTCGCTGAAATTTGTCAGCATTCCGCGCGACACGGCCGTGAACGTGTCCTATAAACCCAAGAAGATGAATCAGTACTACGCCGCAGCCGAGAACAACGGCAAGGACGGCGTGGAGGCGCTCATCGGCGGCGCGGAGCAGATTCTCGGCTACCGGGTCGACAGTTATGCGCTCTTTGACGTGGAGGTGTTCGTCGAACTCATTGACGCCATGGGCGGCATCGACTTCGACGTTCCGGTCGATATGGACTATGATGATCCCGGTCAGAATCTGAGCATCCATGTCAAGAAGGGCTATCAGCACCTCAACGGCTATCAGACTATGGGTGTGTTCCGCTTCCGCAACACGTATGCCAACGGCGATATCGGCCGCATCGACGTGCAGCACCAGTTGCTTAAGGCCATGACGAGCCAGTTTTTGAAGCTGCACAATATCCCAAATCTCAACAAACTCATTGACATCTATGAAAAGGAAGTCACCACAAACCTGTCGGCAGGCAACGTGATGTTCTACGTCAAGGAGTTTTTGAAGCTTGATGAAAGCGCTATCTCGTTTGAGACGATCCCGGCCAACTACAACGGCACCAAAAACGGTATGTCCTATGTGTTCATCCACGTGGATGAGTGGCTGGATTATCTCAACACCTGGCTCAACCCCTATACGACAGAGATCACGTCCGCGAATGTGGACATTCTCTATGAATCCAATGGGCAGGTCGTGGCCACTTCCGGCACCGTCCAGGGCCCGAACAAATGGTAACGAAAAGGAAGGATGTAGCATTATGATGCCTGCTAACGAGCTCGCTGCGGTTATCGTCAAGGCGCTGGACGCAAAAAAGGGCGAGAACATTCAGTTGCTCAAGACCCGGGAACTGACGACGCTGGCGGACTATTTTGTCATCTGCACGGCCAGTTCCTCGACGCACGTCAAGACCCTGACCGACGCCGTGGAAGCGGCGGCGGACGACGTGGGCGAACCCGTCCTGCGCCGGGAAGGCCACCGCAGCGGCAGCTGGGTCCTGCTCGACTACGGCTGTGTGATCGTGCACGTGTTCCAGGACGAGGCCCGTAAGTTTTATGATCTGGAGCGGCTCTGGAGCGACGCGGAGGTCGTGGACATCTCCGACATGCGCGCCTGATCGCCAAAAGAAAACCAACCGGGGCGGACGATCGCGCCGCCCCGTGATCTACTTATGTTTTTTTGATTTTTCAGAGAGAAGTGAATGCTATGAAGTACGATTTCCAGGCGATCGAGAAAAAATGGCAGGCGCGCTGGGAGGAAGAAAAGCCTTTCGCAGCCATCACCGGCGACCCGCGGCCGAAGTTTTATGGTCTGATCGAGTTCCCGTACCCCTCCGGCCAGGGCCTGCACGTCGGCCACCCGCGTCCGTTTACGGCGATGGACATCATCTGCCGCAAGCGCCGGATGCAGGGCTACAACGTTCTGTTCCCGATCGGCTTTGATGCGTTTGGTCTGCCGACCGAGAACTATGCCATCAAGAACCATATCCACCCGGCTGTCGTGACGAAAAACAACATTGCCAACTTCACCAGCCAGCTCAAGATGCTCGGCTACAGCTTTGACTGGGACCGCGCGGTCGATACGACCGACCCGTCTTATTACAAGTGGACGCAGTGGATCTTCCTGCAGATGTATAAGCACGGCCTGGCCTATAAGACCACCATGCCTGTCAACTGGTGCACGAGCTGCAAGTGCGTGCTCGCCAACGAAGAGGTCGTCAACGGCGTCTGCGAGCGCTGCGGCAGCGAGGTCGTGCGCAAGGAGAAGAGCCAGTGGATGCTCGCCATCACGAAGTATGCCCAGCGCCTGATCGACGATCTGGACGATGTGGATTACATCGAGCGCGTCAAGACCCAGCAGCGCAACTGGATCGGCCGCTCCACCGGCGCGGAGATCACGTTCAAGACCAACGTCGGCGACGACATCACCGTCTACACCACCCGCGCCGACACGCTCTTCGGCACGACGTATATGGTCATCTCGCCCGAGCACCCGCTGCTCAAGCAGTGGCAGCCGCACATTGCCAACTGGGACGCCGTAGCCGCCTATCAGGAAGAGGCTGCGCACAAGTCCGACTTTGAGCGCGGCGAGCTCAACAAGGAAAAGACCGGTGTCCGTCTCGAGGGCATCGAGGTTATGAACCCCGTGACGCATAAGGCGCTGCCCATGTTCATCTCGGACTACGTTCTCATGGGCTACGGCACCGGCATCGTCATGGGCGTTCCGGGCCACGACCAGCGCGACTGGGAGTTTGCCACGAAGTTCGGCCTGCCGATCGTCGAGGTCGTCGCCGGCGGCGACGTGACGAAGGAAGCCTTCGTCGCCAAGGACGACAGCGCCATCATGGTCAACTCCGGTTTCCTCAACGGCATGACCGTTAAAGAGGCCATCCCCGCCATGAAGAAGTACGTCGTGGAGCAGGGCTTCGGCAAGGAAAAGGTCAACTATAAGCTGCGTGACTGGGTCTTCAGCCGCCAGCGTTACTGGGGCGAGCCGATCCCGCTCGTCAACTGCCCGAAGTGCGGTTGGGTGCCGATCCCGGAGGATCAGCTCCCGCTCGTGCTCCCGCAGGTGGACAGCTACGAGCCCACCGACGACGGCGAGAGCCCGCTGAGTAAGATGACCGACTGGGTCAACACCACCTGCCCGCAGTGCGGCGGCCCCGCCAAGCGCGAGACCGATACCATGCCGCAGTGGGCCGGCTCGAGCTGGTATTTCCTGCGCTACATGGACCCGCACAATGACAAAGCGCTCGCTTCCAAGGAGGCGCTGGACTACTGGAGCCCGGTCGACTGGTACAACGGCGGCATGGAGCACACCACGCTCCATCTGCTCTACAGCCGCTTCTGGCACAAGTTTCTGTATGACATCGGCGTCGTGCCGACCAAGGAGCCGTATCAGAAGCGCACGAGCCACGGCATGATCCTCGGCGAGGGCGGCGAGAAAATGTCCAAGTCCCGCGGCAACGTCGTTAACCCCAACGATATCGTCGATCAGTACGGCGCGGACACCATGCGCCTGCACATCATGTTCATCGGCGACTTTGAGAAGGCCGTCACCTGGTCCAACGAGGCCGTCAAGGGCTCGAAGCGCTTCCTCGACCGCGTCTGGAACCTGGCCGAGAGCTGCACGGACGACCCGGCCATTTCGGACAAGAACGAGGCGATCATCCACAAGACCATCAAGAAGGTCACGGAGGACATCGACGAGCTGAAGATGAACACTGCCATCGCGTCCATGATGACCATGGCCAACGAGTTTGCCGCCAACGGCTGCACGAAGGGCGACATGGAGCAGCTGCTGCTCCTGCTCAGCCCGTTTGCGCCGCACATTGTCGAGGAGCTCTGGGAGCGGCTCGGCTTCGCTGCCAAGTACGGCAAGATGTGCTGCCAGTGCGACTGGCCGACGTATGACGAGACCAAGACGGTCGACACGACCGTCACCATGGCTGTGCAGGTGCTCGGCAAGCTCAAAGGCACCGTCACTGTGGCCAAGGACAGCGACCAGCAGGCCGTCGTCGAAGCGGCGCTGCAGCTCGATAAGGTCCAGCGCCAGATGGAAGGCATGCAGATCGTGAAGGTTATCCACGTCCCGAATAAGCTCGTCAACCTGATTTTGAAGCCGAAGGCCTAACTTCATCTTGACATCTGCGATCATTGCAATTATAATATGAACGCTAAAGCCATGCATGATGGCCCTTGAAGCGCCGCAAGGCGTATTTGGAGGGAGGGAATAAAATGTCTGAAATCTACGTCAAGGAGAATGAGTCTCTGGACAACGCGCTCAAGAGATTTAAGCGCAGCTGTGCCAAGGCCGGCGTCATGTCTGATCTGCGCCGCAAGGAGTACTACCAGAGCCCCAGCGTTCGTCGCCGCAAAAAGTCGGAGGCTGCACGCAAGAACAAGAATAAGCGTTACTACTAATGCAAACAAAAAATCCTGCATCCTCGGATGCAGGATTTTTTCTTGCCTGTTTCAGGTTTGCTGCTCATATACCGGCAGGTCCACATACGTCGGCGCGTGCGCCAGCGCCGGGATCAGCACATCGACGGCGTCCGTCATGCGCAGCTTGAGCGTGGAGGTGTTGATACACGGGTGGCAGCAGAGGTACGCATCCTTCAGCAGGTCGCGGTCGATGAGCAGGCGCACGCGCCCGTCATGGTCATTCATCAGCCCCAGCACGCTCACGGAGCCGGGCGTGATGTCCAGCAGCTCGAGCATATACTCCGGCGCTGCGAATGACAGCCGCGCACTGCCGATCTGGTGTGAGAGATCCTTCGTGCGAAACGGCTTGTGCCCCGGCATCAGCAGCAGGTAAAATGCCGTCTGCTGCCGGTTCGTGAGGAAGAGATTCTTGCAGATCCCGGCCCCCAGCACGTCCTCCACGGCGGCGCAGGCCTCGATCGTGTCGGCAGCGTCGTGATCGGCCCGGTCGTAGGCGATCCCCAGCCGGTCGAGCAGATCGTAGCAGCGCAGCTCCTTGTCCAGCCGCTGCCCGCTTACCGGGCGGCCGTGATATAAATTCTGGTCAACATACATGGCGGTAACTCCTTAAAAATCGGTCTGCCGCCATTATAGCGGCTTTGGCGTGCGGGTTCAAGTCCCACCGTCCGGTTGACAGGGCGGGGCGAAACGGGTACAATATACACTGTAAAATTGTGCAGAAAGGAACTTCTCATGGCGTATCAGCTCATCGCCGTCGATATGGACGGCACATTGCTTAATTCCAATAAAGAGATCACACCGCGCACAGTGGCTGCCGTCACCGCTGCGCTCGCGCGCGGATATCACGTCGTCATGACGACCGGGCGCGGCTACCGGCAGATCGTGCCGTATATGGCGCAGTTTCCGGCCATGCGCTATGCCATCACGTCCAGCGGCGCCGCCGTGGCCGACTGCGCGCAGGATCGGATCATCTCGGCGCAGAATCTTCCGGACGACGCGGCAGCGGAGCTTGTCCGTGCATTCGAGGGACTTGACGGGTTTCCGATCATCTTCTCGAACGGCGAGGCGCTCTACCGTCCGGAACTGCTCAATGATCCGCAGCACTTCGGCATGGACGCCTATGTGGAGAATTTCAAGTCTCACTGCACGGCTGTTCCGGACATGGAGCAGCGCTTTCTCGCCGCGCCCTATCCGGTGGAAAAGTTGGACTTTTATTTTGTCGATTCTGCCGAGCGCGCCAAGTTCCTCGCGCGTGTGCAGGATGTGCACGCCTGGGTCGTCCCGTGCGAGAGCGCGGGCGTGGAGGTCAACGCCATCGGCGTCGATAAGGGGAGCGGTCTGCAGGCGCTGTGCCGCTGCCTGAATATCCCCATCAGCGCCACGATCGCCATCGGCGACTCGGAAAACGACCGCCCGCTCCTTCGGGACGCCGGTCTGCCGCTTGCAATGGGTAACGCCATTGCGGACGTGAAGGATGCGGCACGGTACGTCATGCCCGACTGTGACCATGACGGTGTGGCCGAGGCCATTGAGCGCTTTCTGCTCGCGCAAAGTTGACCGGGCGCGCGAAGCGTTGTATGATAAAAACACCCCATTTGCGGGGCAGTGTAACAGGAGGCAGTGTCCATGGACAACATTCAGCAGCTAAAACAGTGGATCGACGGCAGCGACCGGATCGTGTTTTTCGGCGGTGCCGGCGTCTCGACCGAGAGCGGCATCCCGGATTTTCGCAGCGTGGACGGCCTGTATAACCAGAAGTATGATTATCCGCCCGAGACGATCCTGAGCCATTCCTTCTTCATGGCGCACCCGGAGGAGTACTACAAATTCCACCGGGACAAGCTCGTCGTCGACGGGGCCAAGCCCAACCGTGCCCATCTGCGGCTGGCGGAGCTGGAGCGCGAGGGCAAGCTCCAGGCGGTCATCACGCAGAATATCGACGGCCTGCATCAGGCGGCCGGGAGCAAGAATGTGCTCGAGCTGCACGGCAGCATCCACCGCTGCTACTGCATGCGCTGCGGCCGGCCGTATCCGGCGGAGCGCGTCAACCACGGCACCGGTGTGCCGCACTGCGACTGCGGCGGCATCATCCGGCCGGATATCGTGTTTTATGAGGAGTGCCTGGACGACGATGTCGTGTCCAGGGCGGTCCATTACATCCGCGAGGCGGAGGTGCTCATCGTCGGCGGCACGTCGCTGGCCGTGTACCCCGCGGCGGGACTTTTGAATTACTACCGGGGCAGCAAGCTGGTGCTCATCAACCGCAGCGCCACGCCGTATGACGATCAGGCGAATCTCATCATCCATGAGAAGATCGGCGAAGTCTTTGCTCAGGTATAACGGAGGAAACAGGTTTTCATGCGAATTGACGTAATGGGCGTCGGGTTTGACAGCCTGACGATGGACGAAGCGGTCGCGCGTGCGCGTGACCTGATGGCGGAGCGGCGCGCGGCCTATGTCGTCACGCCGAATCCGGAGATCGTGATGCTCTGCCGCGACGATCCCGCGGCCATGCAGGCCGTGCAGGGGGCGGACCTCGTCCTGCCGGACGGTATCGGCGTGATCTACGGCGCGAAAATTCTCGGCACGCCGCTGCGCGCGAAGCTGCCGGGCATCGACTTTGCCTCGGCGCTGATGGCGCAGATGGGGCAGGAGGGCAAGAGCGTGTTCCTGCTGGGTGCCAAGCCCGGCGTTGCGGACGCGGCGGCGGAGAAAATGCGCGCGCGTTTTCCCGGCCTCGTCATCGCCGGGACGAACGACGGCTATTTTCAGGACGACGACCCCGTGGTGGAAAAGATCAATGCCGCGCAGCCGGACCTGCTGCTCGTGTGTCTCGGCGCGCCGAAGCAGGAGCTCTGGATGCAGCGCAACGCACCGCGTCTGCACGTCGGCCTCATGGCCGGCCTCGGCGGCAGTCTGGACGTGTTTGCCGGCAACGTCAAGCGCGCGCCGAAGTTTTTCCAGAAGCTCGGGCTCGAGTGGTTTTACCGGCTCCTGAAAGAGCCGAAGCGCATCGGCCGCATGATGAAGCTGCCGAAATTCCTGTTTGCGGCCATCGGCTGCAAACTTCGGGGGAAGAAACACCATGGCGAAGGGTAAACTGATTGTACTGGAGGGCATTGACGGCAGCGGAAAATCCGCGCAGTACCGCCGCCTGTGCGCTCGTTTTGACGAGATGGGCATGGCCTATCACCACATCGTCTTTCCGCGCTACGACCAGGAGTCGTCGGCGCTCATCCGCATGTATCTCAACGGCGCGTTCGGCGCGCACCCGTCGGATGTCAACGCGTATGCCGCGTCCACGTTCTTCGCGGTCGACCGCTATGCGTCTTACCGCACCGACTGGGGTGAGATCTATGAAAACGGCGGCCTGATCCTCTCGGACCGCTACACGACCTCGAACGCCATCCATCAGGGCTCCAAGCTCCCGGAGGCGGAGCTGCCGGCCTTTTTTGACTGGCTGTACGATCTGGAGTATGGCAAGATGGGCCTGCCGCGCCCGAACCTGGTGCTCTATCTGGATGTCGACCTGCCGACCTCGCTCAAGCGGATGCAGCACCGGCAGGAAAAGCACAACACCAAGGCTGATATTCACGAGCAGGACGTGGCCTATCTGGAAAACTGCCTGCGCATCGGCCGCCTCGCTGCCGCGCATTACGGCTGGACGGTCGTGCCGTTCATGAAAGACGGCGCGGAGCGCGAGCTGGAAGAAAAGCATGAGGAGATCTTCTCCATCATCCGCAGCGCGCTGTGAGCATTTCCGGGGAAAAGGATGCCCTGCGCGCGGACCTGCGCGCCCGGCTTTCGCAGAGCGACCCAGCGGAGAATGCCGCGTGCGACGTGCGCATTACGCAGCAGGTGCTCTTGCTGCCAGCGTTTCAGGCGGCGGAGCGGGTTTTTGCCTACTGCAGTGTTGTGCCCGAGGTGGACACGCATGCCCTCCTCGCGCAGGCGCGGCGGCGCGGCAAGACGGTCGCGCTTCCGGTCACGCAGCCGGACGGGCAGATGCAGTTTGTGCGTTACGACGGTGCGCTCGTGCCCGGACGTTTCGGCATCCCGGAACCGCCGCGCGGCGCGCAGATCCTGCTGCCGCAGCCCGGCGACCTGATACTCGTCCCGGCGCTGGCGTATGACCGTGCGGGACGGCGTCTCGGCCGCGGCGGCGGGTACTATGACCGCTTTCTGGCGCGTGTGGACTGCTGCACCGTGGGGCTGATCCGTGCGGCATTTTTGCTCGACGCGCTGCCGTCAGAGTGGAACGATGTGCCGGTTTCCGCCGTCATAACCGAGGACGGCATTTTCTGCCCACAGGAAAAACCGGGGCTCCCGGAGGAGCCCCGATCGGTGTTTCGCCGTTAGCAGCCGCAGCCGCAGCCGTTATTGTTGTTATCGCAGCCAGAGCCGCAGTTGCCCCAGCCGCCGCAGCAGAAGAGCAGGATCAGAATGAGGATGATCCAGAGACAGCTATTATTATTTCCGCAGCACATAACCAAAACCCTTTCTCCGCGCAACTGATTTTTGCGTGGCCAGACCCCGCGCGGTGCATGGATCTGGCGCGATGTTTTCCGGCGTGACCGGAGAAACGGCGCCGTTTCCGTCCGTCGCCTTATCTTATGCCCCTCGGGGCATGGGGGTTCCTCCGCCGTGTGGGCGGTAGGGACGAATTCCATGTTGACAGGGAGACCGAACCATGTCTGATCACTTTAAGAACTTTGATGAGCTGTTCCGCGACGAGCGGGATTCGTCCCGTCCGCAGCGTCCGGCCCAGCAGCGTCCGGCAGCTGCACAGCCTGCCCGCCGCCGTCCGGCGCAGCCGCGTCCGGTGCAGCCGGAGGGACAGCGTCCCGCACGCCCGGCCCAGCCGCGTCCGGTGCAGCCGGAAGGACAGCGCCCCGCGCGCCCTGCTCAGCCGCGTCCGGTGCGTTCGGATGCCCAGCAGCGCACAGCTGCACGTCCGCGTGCCGTGCAGCCGGAGGGGCAGCAGCGTCCCGTCCGTCCCCGTCCGGCGCAGCTGCATGACCAGCCCCGCCCGGAGCAGGCACAGCATCCGCACGCTCAGCAGCCGCAGCGGCCGGTCCGTCCGCGCCCGGAGCAGGCGCACACCGCGCGTCCGCAGCAGGTCTCGCGCCCCGAGCCGGAGACAGAGGTACAGGCAGAACCCGCCGTGCGCCCCGCGCGCCCGGCCCAGCCGGAAGCGCCGCGCCGTGCCGGCCGCAGCGGCTGTCTCGGCGGCCTGATCTATTTTGCCTTCGTTGTCAGCATCAGCATCATTCTTGCCTGTGTCGGCTGGATGGCGGCGTCGGACGTGCTCGCGCTCAATAAGGAGCCGGTCACGGCGACGGTCACGCTCGACAAGGCCGAGTTCAAGGACGTCACCATTTCGTACACGGACGCTGACGGCAATGCCAAGGAGCGCTCCGGCCATCAGGTGAGCGTGGGCTATGTGGCAAAGCAGCTCAAGGACGCCGGCATCATCAAGTACAAGGGGCTCTTCGAGCTTTACTGCAGCGTTTCGCACGCGAAAACGAAGATCGACCCCGGCACGTACGAACTGAGCACGAACTACGATTACCGTGCCCTCGTCAAGAAGATGCAGATCGGCTCCGGCGCCATGGTCACGACCAAGGTCACCATCCCCGAGGGCTATACGATGGAGCAGATCTTCCACAAGCTCGAGGATGAAAACGTCTGTTCGTATGACGACCTTATGGACGCGGCGGCCAATTATTCCTACAACTACTCGTTCATCGACCAGAGCATGCAGGGCGACGCCAAGCGCCTCGAGGGCTTCCTGTTCCCGGACACGTATGAGTTCTATCAGGGCATGCAGGCATCAAGCGCTATCAACAAGTTTCTGGAGAACTTCCACGACCGCATCACGGCCGAGATGCTCGAAAAGGCGGACGAGCGCGGCATGACCATGCAGGAGGTCGTCACGGTCGCATCCATGATCGAGAAGGAAGCGGCCAACGACGATGAGCGCGCCATGATCGCCGCCGTTATCTATAACCGCATCGAAGCGGGCATGCCGCTGCAGATCGACTCGACGATCATGTATGTCCTGCCGGAGCACAAGGATGTGCTCACCGTGGAGGACACGAAGATCGACAGCCCGTACAACACCTATCAGAACAAGGGCCTGCCGCCCACGCCGATTGCGAACCCCGGCCTTGCGTCCATCAAGGCGACGCTCTCGCCGGCGAGCACGCAGGCGCTGTACTACGCGCTCGACGCCGAGTCCGGCACGCACAAGTTCTTCACGAGCTATGGCGAGTTCCAGGCATTCGTGGCCAAACAGAGTTATTCACAATAAGCGGGGTCGATTCATGAACAAACCGGAATTGTTATGCCCTGCCGGAGATCTGGAGCGCCTGCAAATGGCGCTCCATTTCGGTGCAGACGCAGTATATCTGGCCGGTGCGCAGTTCGGCATGCGCGCCGGAGCCGAAAATTTCACACCGGACGGCATCCGCGCGGCCGTGCAGCTTGCGCACGCGCAGGGTGCCGCCGTGCACGTGACGTGCAACACATTGCCGCGTGATGACGAGATGGCGCAGCTGCCGCCGTATCTGGAGCTGCTCGACGATGCGGGGGTGGATGCGATCATCGCGGCCGATCTCGGCGTTATTACGCTTGCCAAGCGCTATGCGCCGCACGTCGCGCTGCACGTCAGCACGCAGTTCGGCGTGGTCAATTCGGCGGCGGCCGCGGCGCTGCATGATCTCGGCGCGCAGCGGGTTGTGCTCGCGCGCGAGCTGTCGCTCGCCGAGATCGCCGCCATCCGCGCCCATACGCCGCCCGAACTGGAGCTCGAGGCGTTCGTCCACGGGGCAATGTGCGTGTCGTTTTCCGGCCGCTGCCTGCTGTCGAACTACCTCACCGGGCGCGATGCCAACCGCGGCCGCTGCGCCCAGCCCTGCCGCTGGAAGTACGGCCTCACGGAGTCCAAGCGCCCCGGCCAGGTGTTTGACATCACGGAGGACGAGCGCGGGACGTACATCTTCAACTCCCGCGACATGTGCATGATCGACCACCTGCCGGAGCTGCTGGCGGCCGGCATCACGAGTCTGAAGATCGAGGGGCGCACCAAGAGTGCTTACTACGTCGGCGCGGTCACGAACGCCTACCGTCATGCGCTTGATGATGCCATCGCCGGCCGGCCCCTCGACCCGGTCTGGCAGCGTGAGGTGCTGCAGATCAGCCACCGGCCGTACAGCACCGGATTCTACTTTGGTCAGCCGGGGCAGTATACGGCAAACTCCGCCTACTTTGCCGGGGCGGAGGTCTGCGCCGTTGTGGAGGGCACCGCGGCCGATGGGCGCGCCGTGCTGACGCAGCGCAACAAGTTTGCCGTCGGAGATACGCTCGAGCTTGTCACGAACACCGCCCCACCCGTGACCTTCACGGCGCAGGACCTGCGCGATGAAGACTTCCTCCTGCTCGAGAGCGTGCCGCACCCGATGCAGCGCTTTACCATGCCGCTGCCGTGCAAGGCAGCGCCTTTGTCGCTCGTGCGGCGGAAATTACCCGCTGAAACGGTTGACATTCGGCTCGAATGTGGTAAAATAGAAAAAACCAGAACATAACGCTTGGATGGAGAAAAGCTGTGCAGCACCCGGTCAGCAGAGAGAAGGGGACGGTGGAAGCCCTTCGACCGGCAGCATGGCGGCCGCTCCGGAGCGGCCCGGGACGACCGGGACGTCTGTCCGCGTTAAGGACGACTTGAGACGCCGCGTGAGCGGCAATCAGGGTGGTACCGTGAATGCTCAAATGCCTTCGCCCCTGCATATGGGGCGGAGGCATCTTTTTTTGAAAGGAGACATGCTATGGACTGTCTGCGTTGTCACGGCGAGATGGAGCATCTGGGGCAGGAGTCCCTGCAGCTCGGGCAATACGGGGCCACCTGTCCAACCTCTTTTCCGGTGCGCTGGAGGTCGATATTTATGCCTGCAGGCACTGCGGCAAGCTGGAGTTTTACCGCGCGGACGCGCCCAGCCTTTCCGAGCGGCTGCAAAAAGAATGAAGTAAGAGAATCACAATTGGAGGATAGATGATTATGAAACCATATGGTCTGAATGAACTGCGTGAGATGTTCCTGCGCTTTTTCGAGACGAAGGGGCACCTGCGTCTGCCGAGCTTCTCGCTCATCCCGCAGGATGATGCGAGCCTGCTGCTCATCAACTCCGGCATGGCGCCGATGAAGCCCTACTTCAAGGGCGATAAGGAGCCGCCGCGCCACCGCGTCTGCACCTGCCAGAAGTGCATCCGCACCGGCGACATTGAAAATATCGGAAAGACCGCGCGCCACGGCACGTATTTTGAGATGCTCGGCAACTTCTCCTTCGGCGACTACTTCAAGCATGAAGCCATCGCCTGGTCGTGGGAGTTTCTGACGAGCCCGGACTGGGTCGGCCTCGACCCAGAGCGGCTGTACCCGTCCGTGTATGAAAAGGACGACGAGGCATTCAACATCTGGCGCGACGAGATTGGCATCCCCGAGAGCCGCATCACCCGCCTCGGCAAGGACGATAACTTCTGGGAGCACGGCTCCGGCCCGTGCGGCCCCTGCTCGGAGATCTATTTTGACCGCGGCGAAGAATATGGCTGCGGCAAGCCGGACTGCGCGCCCGGCTGCGACTGCGACCGCTATATGGAGGTCTGGAACAACGTCTTTTCCCAGTTTGACAACGACGGCAACGGCAACTACTCCGACCTCATTCAGAAGAACATCGACACCGGCATGGGCCTCGAGCGTCTGGCCGTTGTCTGCCAGGGTGTGGATTCGCTCTTCGATGTGGACACCGTTATGAACATCACGCACAAGGTCAGCGAGATCACCGGTGCGCACTATGGTGACAGCCACAAGACGGACGTGTCCCTGCGCGTCATCACCGACCACATCCGCGCCTCCGTCATGATGATCTCGGACGGTATCCTGCCGTCGAACGAGGGCCGCGGCTACGTGCTGCGCCGTCTGCTGCGCCGTGCGGCGCGCCACGGCAAGCTCCTCGGCGTCAACGAGCCGTTCCTGTATCAGGTCGTGGACATGGTCGTGCACGAAAACGAGTGCCAGTACCCCGAGCTGCGCGAAAAGCAGGCGTATATCACCCGCGTCATCCGCAACGAGGAGGAGAACTTCGCCAAGACCATCGACGCCGGCATGCACATCTTTTCCGACCTGCTCGCCGAGCATCAGGCCAAGGGCGAGCGCGTGTTCTCCGGCGCGGATGCGTTCAAACTCTATGATACCTACGGTTTCCCAATCGACCTGACCCGCGAGATGGTGCAGGAGCAGGACATGACCGTGGATGAGGATGCGTTCCAGGACCTCATGGAGCAGCAGCGTGTGCGCGCGAGAAAGGCGCGCGAGGCGCTCGGCGACCTGGCGTGGGCCGGCGTGGACCTCGGCCTCGACCCGACGCCGACGCAGTTCACCGGCTATGACCACACGGCCGATCAGGGCACGATCCTGGCCATCGTCTGCGAGGGGGAGGTCTGCTCGGAGATCGACGAGGGCAAGCAGGGCGTGCTCGTGCTCGACTGCACGCCGTTCTATGCCGAGATGGGCGGCCAGGTGGCCGACCACGGCGTCATTGAAACCGACGGCGCGCTCTTCCAGGTGACGGACGTCCAGAAGGACAAGGCCGGCAAGTTCCTGCACCACGGCGTGATGCACTCCGGCCACCTGCAGGTCGAACAGACCGTCACGGCGCGCATTGACACCGACCGTCGCAAGGCAATCATGCGTGCGCACTCGGCCACGCATCTGCTGCAGGCCGCGCTGCGCGAGGTGCTGGGCGACCACGTGCATCAGGCGGGCTCGCTCGTGGAGCCGGACCGCCTGCGCTTTGACCTGACGCATTTCTCGGCCATCACGCCCGAAGAGCTGGAGCAGGTCAATGAGATCGTCGGCGACTGGATCCTCGACGGTATGGACGTCACGGTGTCCGAAATGTCCATGGAGCAGGCCAAGGCCAGCGGCGCGACGGCGCTCTTCAGCGAGAAGTACGGCGATGTCGTGCGCGTGGTGAACATGGGCGGCAAGTCCATCGAGCTCTGCGGCGGCACGCATGTGGATAACACCGCCAAGATCGGCCCGTTCCGCATCACGGGCGAGAGCTCGGTCGCTTCCGGTGTGCGCCGCGTGGAGGCGATCACCGGCAAGGCCTATCTGCGCGAGATGGAGGCCGTTAACCGTCGCATGTACGCGGCGGCCGAGGTGCTGCACGCCAAGCCCGCCGACCTCATTGCGAAGGCGAAGGGCTTCACAGCGGAGCTCAAGGAGGCGCGCCAGAGCGTCGAGCGCATGAAAGAAAAGATCCTGCACAGCGACGTCGATCGCTTCCTCTATGCCTCGAAGAACATCGGCGGCATCAAGGTCATCACGACGACGCGCACCGACCTCGAGGCCGGTGACCTGCGCAAGCTCGGCGATTTCCTGCGCGATAAGGATCCGGACACGGTCGCGGTGCTCGCGACGGCGACGGAGAGCAAGGTCACGTTCGTGGCCGTCTGCGGCAAGAACGCTGTGGCCAAGGGTATCCGCGCGGGCGATCTTGTGCGCGCGGTGTCGGCGGTCACCGGCGGCAAAGGCGGCGGCAAGCCGGACTCCGCCATGGGCGGCGGCAGCGAGGTGCTGAAGATCGACGACGCGCTGGCTATCGTGGACGATTTTGTGGCGGAAAAACTGGGACTGTAAGGAGGTTTCCATCATGAACGACTGCCTGTTTTGTAAGATCGCGGCGGGGGAGATCCCCTCTACCTGCCTGTACAATGACGACGATGTCTATGCCTTCCGCGACATCAATCCCCAGATGCCGGTGCACTTTCTCGTGATCCCGAAGCAGCACATCGACTCGGTCGCGGCCATCACGGTGGAAAACTCCGCTGTGGTCGCCAAGTGCTTTGAGGTCATCGCGAAGCTCGCCGCGCAGGAGGGGCTGACCGGCGGCTATCGCGTCATCTCCAACTGCGGCGACGATGCCGGCCAGACCGTGCATCACCTGCACTTCCATGTCCTTGGCGGCGCGCCGATGGGTGAGAAGCTGCTGTAAAGCAACAAAATTCGGCGGCGGGCCTTGTTCCCGCCGTCGTTTTTGTTTATAATGTCCCCAGAGAAAGAGAGGGAGACGGCGTGCGAAAGCTGGCATACTGCGCAGGCGGATTTTCGGCTGCGATTTTTCTGGCGCACTTTTTGCTGCCGGTGCGTTGGGTGCTGCCCGGTGCGCTCGCAGCGGTCGTGCTCGCGCTCGTGACGCTGCTGCTCCCGGGGCAGACGCGCCGCCGGGTCATGGTGGCGCTGCTGTCGGCGGCCATCGGCTTCGGGTGGTACGCTGCTGCCACGGCCATGCGCCTGACACCCGTGCAGAACGTCTCCGGTGATGTGCAGACGGTCACGGCGCGCGTGACGGAGTATCCCGCTGCCTATGAGCGCAGTTATGGTCTGACCGTCCTGCTCACAAGTCCGGACGTGCCAAACTGCAAGGCACGGCTCTATGCCGCCGACGCGGGCGCGGCCGATCTGCGCCCCGGCGATGAGATCACGGCGGACGTGAAGCTCCGCCCATCCACGCTACGCTATGGGGAGGAGACGGACTCCTACATTTCCAAGGGCATTTACCTCATCGGCAGCGTGCAGGACAAAACACTCGCGCGCACCGGCATGTGGAGCCGCAGCTGGCTCTACTGGCCGAAAACCGTCGCCCAGTCGCTCAAAGCGAGCGCGCAGGCCGCCTTCCCGGCGGATGTGCTGCCGTTTGCGCAGGCGCTCATGCTCGGCGATAAATCCGCGCTCTACGCGCAGGATCTCGACATTCCACTCAGTACGACCGGCATCATGCACACGGTCGCGGTCTCCGGGCTGCATCTGGCGTTCCTGCTGGGCTTTTTGCGTCTGTTCACCGGCAACCGGCGCACGACGGCCATCATCGGCCTGCCGCTGATGGTCGTGTTCGTCGTTATGGCCGGGTGCAGCCCGTCGGTGCTGCGTGCCGCGTTCATGACGGCGCTGGTGCTCTTTGCGCCGCTGCTCGGGCGGGAGAACGACCCGCCGACGTCGCTGCTGACCGCGCTGGCCATATTGCTCGGGGCCAATCCGTTTGCCGCGGCGAGCATCAGTCTGCAGCTCTCGTTTGCGTCCATGGCGGGCCTGTTTTGTGTCTCCGGTGCGCTGCACCGCGCGCTCGATGCGCGCCTGCTGCCCGCCAGCGTGAAGCTCTCGCGGCCGCAGCGGAACGTCCGTGCCTTTTTCAGTGCCACAACGGCGAGCTCCGTCGGCGCCATGGTGTTCACCGTGCCGCTCACAGCGCTGCATTTCGGCAATATCTCGCTCATCGCACCAGTCACGAACCTGCTCATTTTGTGGCTGCTGCCGGCTGCGTTCATCGGCTGCTATCTCGCGGCGATGCTCGGCCTTGTCTGGGCATGGGGCGGCATGGCCCTTGCATGGGTGACGGCATGGCCGCTGCGTTATATCCTCGCGGTGGCGAAAGTACTCGCCAAGCTGCCGGGCGCGGTGCTCTTCACCGGCAACCGCATGGTTGTCTGGTGGCTCGTGCTGGTGTATGCCATGTTCGGCGCGGCGTGGCTGATCTCCCGCCGGCGCAAGGTACGCTATTGGATTCCAGCTGCATGCAGCGTGCTGGCGCTGTGCGCGGTGCTGACGGTCAACGCCGTGCAGCTGCAGCGCACATCGACCGTGACGGCGCTCGATGTCAGTCAGGGGCAGAGCATCGTGTTTTCCAGCGGACGGGCCTGCGCCGTGGTGGATTGCGGCGGCCGCTCCACCGTGGAGGATCCGGGCGACCTCGCGGCGCGCAAGCTGCTCGCGCAGGGGCACCGGAGCCTCGACCTGCTCGTGCTCACGCATCCGCATGACGATCATGCCAACGGCGTGCTGCGCTTGATGCATTGGCTCCCGGTGCGGACACTGGTCATCCCCGCCGCGGCAGACACGACGAAAGCCCCGCTGAGTGACATTCTCGCGCTCGCGGCGGTAAACCATACGACCGTCGTGCGTGTGGATGCCGAGCGGACGGTCACGGCCGGTGGCATCTCCGTGCACCTGTATCCGGAGCCCTGTGCCGGGCAGGAGGACGGCAGCATGATCGTCCTGACCTCCATCGGCAATTATGATACGCTTGTGCCCGGCGACGTGGACACGACGGCAGAGGTGAAGTTTCTAAGCTCCTGCACCTATCCCGGTGTTGAGCTGCTGCTCGTCGGCCACCACGGCTCCAAACGATCCACCTGCGACGCATGGCTCGATGCCATCGCGCCGGATGCTGCGATCATCTCCGTTGGCTACAACAACTACGGCCATCCGACGAGTGACACGCTCGAGCGCCTGCAGGCGCACAACATACCGATCTACCGCACCGATCAGATGGGTGACATCACGGTGCATCTCTCGTGAGGAAACATTATGGCAACAGGAAAAGGGAAAAAGAAGCAGGAAGTGCTGAATTATAAGGCGCAGGAGCGCACACTGCGCGAGCAGGGGCCGGGGCGGCTGTATCTGCTCTGGGGCCGGGAGGATTATCTGCGCGAGCAGTATCTGCTGGAGCTGAAAAAGCTCTGTCTGCCCGGCGGAGAGGACGACTTCAGCTATCACCGGTTTGACGGCGCCGAGCTCGATTTTCAAGCGCTGGCGGACGCGGTGGACGCGGTGCCGTTTCTGACCGAGCGCACGCTCATCGAGGTGCGCGGCTTTGATACGAACAAGTGCCGCGAGGAAGATGCGCAGGCGCTCGTCCAGGTCATCGGCGACCTGCCGGATTACTGCACGCTGGTGTTCGTCATGGGCACGGACTTTGAGCCGGACGGCCGCCTGAAGACGACGAAGGCATTCAAAAAATACGGGCAGCTCATCCAGTTCACCGCGCAGGGGGAGGCTGCACTTGAGAAATGGGTCGGCAAGCGGTTTAGGGCTCACGGCAAAAATATTTCATCCGAGGACGCCCGCCAGCTCATTTTCTTTACCGGCGGGCTGATGAACACCATGATCCCGGAGATCGACAAGATCGCGGCCTATGTGGAGGGCGACACGGTCACGCGCGCGGATATTCTGGCTGTGGCGCACCGGATGCCGGAGGCGGTGGCTTATGAGCTGACCGACCGGCTGGCCGATCAGGACTATGACGGCGCCATGCGCATCCTTGCGGACCTCCTCGCCGATAAGGCGAACACGCCGATCTTCCTGCTTGCTGTCATCGGCCAGCAGATGCGCAGGCTCTATGCCGCGCGGCTTGCGCGCCGTGCGGGCCTCGCTACGGGCGACCTGCGCGCACTGCTCGGCCTGTCGTTTGATTTCATCGCGGAAAACCTCCTGCGCTCGGCGCGAAAATTCTCCGGCCGCCAACTCGAGGAGGCGGTGCGCCTGTGCGCGCAGACGGACTTTGCCATGAAAAATACCGGCGCAGACGATACCGAACTGCTCAAGGAGCTGCTGCTGCGCATTGCCGTGGGAGGTGCGGCATGATCCGCATCCGGGAGGCCATCATCGTTGAGGGCCGGTATGACAAAAACACGCTTGCGCAGGTCGTGGACGCGCCCATTCTGGAGACATCCGGCTTCGGTATCTTTCATGACAGCCAGCGCCTGGCGCTGCTGCGCCGCCTGGCCGAAACGCGCGGCATCATCGTCCTCACGGACAGCGACGGGGCGGGCTTTGTCATCCGCAACTATCTGCGCGGTGCCATCGACCCGACGCGGGTCAAGCACGCGTATATCCCGGACGTGGCCGGCAAGGAGCGGCGCAAGCGCGCCGCCTCGAAAGAGGGCAAGCTCGGCGTGGAGGGCATGCGGCCGGAGGTGCTGCTCGAGGCGCTGCGCCGCGCGGGCGCGACCATCGAGGGCGAGGACGCACCGCCGCCGGGCGCACGCATCACGAAGGCCGACCTTTACGCCGCCGGGCTCACCGGCGGGCCAGACAGCCGCGCCGCCCGGCAGCGGCTGCTCACGCAGCTTGACCTGCCCGAGCATCTGAGCGCGAACGCGCTGCTTGAGGTGCTCAACGCGCTCATGACGCGCGAGACGTTCCAGAATCTGTACAAATAGCTGAAAATTCGCCGTATCTGAGGGAGAAAACGCCAGATACGGCGAAATTTTTCGTGCAAATGTGCCGGGGCTGTGGTATAGTACTGTACGGTATTATGTAAAGTAAACGGAAACCAGATATATGGAGGAACCAACGTATGAAATGCCCGTTTTGCGGCTTTGCCGAGAGCAAGGTCATTGATTCCCGCCCGGCCGAGGAGGGCGCGACCATCCGCCGCCGCCGCGAGTGCCTTGCGTGCCAGAAACGCTTTACGACCTATGAGATCATCGAGACGCTCCCGCTCGTCGTCATCAAGCGCGACGGCAGCCGCCAGAGCTTTGACAAGAGCAAGCTCATCAACGGCATGGTGCGTGCCTGTGACAAGCGCAAGGTGCCGCTGCCGGTGCTTGAGAAGATTGCCGACGAGATCGAGCAGGAGCTGCAGAGCGCGCTCGAACGCGAGATCACGACCGAGCAGGTCGGCGAGATGGTCATGAAGCGCCTCAAGGACGTGGACGAGGTCGCCTATGTGCGCTTTGCCTCGGTTTACCGCCAGTTCAAGGACATTGATACGTTCATGCAGGAGCTGACGAAGCTGCTCAACGACCGCGGCTAAAAGATATTGCCGAGCGTGATGCGCTCCCCGTCGGCGAGGCCCTGAATGCGCACACGCAGCAGGGCGATGTCTGCCGCAGCGGACATGTCTCCGGTCTCCACCGTGCGGATGGCCCGGCGGAAACCCTCCGTCACAGCGTCTGTGCTCTCGTGCGGGAGCATACAGTGGGCATAGTCCTCGGTGTCGCTCCAGCGAGCGGCCGCTGCGCGCAGCGTCTCGGTCGTGCGCGCCGGGTCTCCGGCGGCGTAGCTTGTCTCCGCCTGCGCTACGGCATTGTCGAGCTGCGTGCACATCCGGCTCAGGTACCAGAGGTTCCACGCGCACAGTCCAATGAGCACGAGCAGCAGCGCGCCTGCAGACAGTTCCTTTTTCATCCGAGCTCCTTTGCCGCAAAATAGATTTGCCCGGCGTCGTTCATCATCAGCAGGTAGACGTCCTCGATGCACTGTGCGCCGCGCTGCTGCACCTGCTTTTGCAGCCAGCGTTCATCGCGCCCCATGCGCCGGAGATTGTCGCGCAGGATGCGGCCGTTGTTGATGAGGATGGAAAAATAGCCGGTGTCCTCGACACCAATGTGCATCTGCTCGGCTGTGACCGGCTGCTGTGCCGGGGCGAGGATGATGTTGAGCTGACCGTTGGTCTCAAGCACGGCGTATTCCACGCTTGCAATGTCAAGAATGCCCTGATTGCGCAGCTCCTGCGTCAGCTCGTCGAGCGTGAAGCGGTTGCGGTGCATGGCCTGCTGGGCGATGCGGCCGCGCTCGATGATGAAGTTCGGCCGGCCGTAGAGCAGCTTGCGCAGGTGAATGCTCTTGTACGTCAGGCCGGAGAAGATCAGCTCGCAGCAAAACAGCACCAGCAGCGGTATGAGCCCATAGCTCAGCGGCAGGGAGGGGTTTTGCAGCGGGATGGACGCGATGTCCGCGATGAGCACGGCCACCACCAGCTCGGACAGCTCGAGTTCGCCGAGCTGCCGCTTGCCCATGAGGCGCATGGCCACGATGAGCTCAAGAAAAATGATCAGTGTCCGGATGAGAATGATCGCCATGAGATTACCACCTTTCCAGGTCGGTTTAGTTTTTCCGGTTTGTGTGGGTTCATACCCGGATAGGAGGTGCCCAAAATGAAGTTTACAAAAATGCAGGGCTGCGGTAATGACTATATCTATGTCAACTGCTTCGACGAGACGGTGCCCGATCCGTCGGCTGCGGCCATCCGCCTGTCCGACCGCCACTTCGGCATCGGCGGGGACGGTCTGGTGCTCATCTGCCCGTCGGACGCCGCAGATTTCTGCATGGAGATGTACAATGCCGACGGTTCGCGCTCCGAGATGTGCGGCAATGCCATCCGCTGCGTGGGCAAATATGTCCACGACCGCGGTCTGACGGATAAGACCGAGCTCACGATCGAGACGCGCGCCGGTATCAAGACGCTCTGGCTGAACGTGGTCGACGGCGCGGTCGAGACCGTGCGTGTGTGCATGGGCAGCCCGGAGTTCCGGCCGGAGAAGATCCCGGTCGCGGCGGCGGGGGAGACCTTCCTCGAGCAGCCGATCGACGTGCTGGGCGAGACGTGGATCGTTTCGTCCGTGAACACCGGCAATCCGCACTGCGTCACTTATGTGGACGATGCCATGGCGCTGGATTTTCCGCGCATCGGTCCCGCGTTTGAAAACCATAAGATGTTCCCTGCGCGGGCAAATATCGAGTTTGTCGAGGTCGTGGACGATCACACGCTGCGTGTGCGCGTGTGGGAGCGTGGCAGCGGCGAGACGCTCGCCTGCGGTACGGGTTCCACGGCGGCGCTGGCTGTCACGGCGCGGCTGGGCAAGTGCGGCGACGAGGCGGACGTGATCCTGCGCGGCGGCAAGCTGCACATCGCATGGGACCGGGCGCAGAACCTGCTGTATATGACCGGCCCCGCGGCATTTGTATTTGATGGCACGGTCACGCTCTGAGCGCGGCCGCGATGATGGTATGGGAGGTTACAAACCATGAAAACGATCATCGGAACAAAACAGGATGTTGTAAAAGAACTGACGGCGCAGGTCGCGGATGTGCTCGCGCGCAAGCCGGAGGCAAACATCGCCATTTCGGCGGTGGACCTGCCGGCAGAAGTGCTCGATGCGCTTGCTGCCAGTGACATTGCCTTTGACAAGGCGAAGCTCTTTCAGGCGTGCGAATACTGCGGCGCGGCCGGTAAGGGTGCGCACGCGGTCGGTGCGGCGTTTTCGCCCCTCACGGCAGCAAAGCCGTTTGCGGCCGTGCACGCCCCGGATCCGGACGCGGACGCCGAGCACGCGGCGGACTACGACGCTGCCATCCAGGCAGCCGGCGGGCTCGACCTGGTCATCCTTGGTCTTGGCGAGCGCGGTCACGTCGCGTTCAACGAGCCGGGCGCCGGTTTTGGCGAGAAGACGCATATCGCCAAGCTCGCGGAAGTGACGCGCGAGGCCATTGCTGCGGATTTCGGCACGCTTGAGCAGACGCCGGAGCACGGTATCACGATCGGCATCCACACGATTCTGGGCGCGAAAAAGATCCTGCTCGTCGGTTTCGGCGCGCGCTGCGCGAAGGCTGCCAGCGCGACGCTCACGGGCCGCCCGGAGACGTTTATCCCCGCGTCGTTCCTGCAGCTGCACACAGATGTCGAGGTTTATCTTGACGCGGACGCTGCCGCGCAGTTATAATAAATAGTTGCCCGCGGCAGTTTGCGGGTGATTTTGATCGGAGGAAAGCATCCATGTCCAAATATTTCGGTACCGACGGCTTCCGCGGTGAGGCCAACGTGGGCCTGACGGTGGAACACGCCTACCGGATCGGCCGGTTTCTCGGCTGGTATTACGGCCGGGAGCACAAGTGCGCGGTCGTGATCGGCAAAGATACCCGCAGATCCAGCTATATGTTTGAAAATGCGCTGTCCGCCGGCCTGACGGCCTCGGGCGCAGACGCCTATCTCATGCACGTCACAACGACGCCGAGCGTGTCCTACATCGTCCGTTCGGACGATTTTGACTGCGGCATCATGATCAGCGCGAGCCACAATCCCTATACGGACAATGGCATCAAGCTGCTCAACAGCGCTGGTGAGAAGATGGAACAGAGCGTCATTGACGAGATCGAGAACTATCTCGACGGCAATCTGGAGATCCCGTTTGCCACGGGCGCGAACATCGGCCGCACACAGGACTATTCTGCCGGCCGCAACCGCTACATCGGTTATCTCATCAGCCTGTCCACGCACTCGTACAAGGGGATGAAGGTCGGTCTTGACTGCGCCAACGGCAGCACGTGGATGATGGCAAAGAACATCTTTGACGCGCTCGGTGCGGATACGTATGTCATCGGCAATGAACCGGACGGCACGAATATCAACCGCGACTGCGGCTCGACGCATATTGAGAACCTGCAAAAGTACGTCCGTCTCAACCGGCTGGACGTGGGCTTTGCCTTTGACGGCGACGCTGACCGCTGCCTGGCTGTGGATGAAAACGGTTCGGTCGTCAACGGCGACAAGATCCTCTATGTCTGCGCGCGCAACATGCAGACCGAGGGCCGCTTCGGCAATTCCAAGGTCGTCACGACGGTCATGTCCAACCTCGGCCTGTATAAGGCGCTCGATGAGGCGGGCATCGGCTATGAAAAGACGGCCGTCGGCGATAAATACGTCGCGGAGAATATGCGCGCCAACGGACACCTGATCGGCGGCGAACAGTCCGGGCACATTATTTTCG